>Ga0228711_1000235_pt1 | contig 58583 bp, 35 predicted proteins | sample MedpolnodulmetaG_2_FD_177996 | JGI IMG/M metagenome (GOLD analysis project Ga0228711, IMG submission 177996) | Root nodule microbial communities from Medicago polymorpha collected in Santa Monica, California, United States - brown nodules | ecosystem: Host-associated > Plants > Roots > Nodule... | reverse complement strand
GCCTGATCGCAACCATCTTAACCTGCTTGTCTGTCGGGACGTCCATGACTTCGAAAAATCTATCAACATCGATCTGCCAGTCCAAGAATTCTTCTACTCCCATCGTTCCATGAAATAGGGGAATATCAGCCTTAACGCGGTAATCTTGGTGATTCCCACGTTCACTCCCATCATCGATCACGACTTCCTCCTCATCAAAACTCAAATCATCATCAGAAGGGTTGTTGACATAACGAACCCTAATATCCGGAGTTGGTCCTCCTCCCCTGTTGTTGCGGTTGTTGTTTCGATTGTTGATGTTTCTATTGTGGTCGCCGTTTATGTTGTTGTTGTTGTTGTTATTGTTGTTGTTGACGAGGTCGTCCACTCTAGCTGTCAATGTCGTTATCTGAGCCATTGTTGTTGTGAATAACGCTGCCATCTGATCTGCAAGAGTTTTCATGGCCGCAGCTAGATCGTCAAAATCTTCCTTGGTAACTGGTTGATCTCCCATCACTAATCACGTTAGGAAAAGAACAGGAGAAACCTGCTCTGATACCAACTAACGCAGTACGGAAGCGTAGGGTTAGCAAGCGCTAAACCTAGATAGAAAAGAACAAGTTTGCAAGCGACAAACTTGTGAAAATAGGGTTACAAGCGACAAACCTATCAAAATAAGGGTTTCCGGAATCCACCAGAATTGAGAGAAAAGTCTCGAATATTATTAATGAATAAAAGTGTGCCTCTTAGGCTGCACAAGTTCTGCTTATATAGTGAAAGAAATAACAAACCCGTGGGCCAAAATAAAACAAAACAAAATAATAATAGAAAGTTCTAGAAAATCACTAAGATTTGGCTAAAATAAAATACTATAAAATTACTAAGGAAGCCCTCCTACATCAGATATGAATATATTTTGTGCTCTATGGAGACATTCAACTTATTTTAACAACACTGATTTTGCACGGATATCTTCTTATTTTATTGCGTTGATTATGCTTGTGGTGATGTTTTACACTTAGTTTTAGGATTGTTTGTTGTTGTTGTTGCTTGAGGCCACTTTATCCATTGATTACTACTTCCTTTGCTCCACACATCTTTGTTTCCATTGGTGTGATTTTGTCTGGATTCACAACAATTGGCGCCCACCGTGGAGCAAAGACGTAAATTGGTAAAGTTAGTATCATGTGTTCAAAGTGGGACATCGAGAAGTTCACCAGAAGTAATGATTTCATGTTGTGGAAGGTTAAGATGCAAGTGGTTTTGACACAACAAAAGTGTGTAGAAGCATTGAAGGGTGAAGCGGCGATGCCGGGAAATTTGACACAAGCGGAGAAGCGTGAGATGATAGACAAGGCAAAAAGTGTCATTGTTTTATGTCTCGAAGATAAGGTTTTAAGGGATGTCGCGAGGGAAGCTACCGCGGCGTCGATGTGGGCTAAGTTAGAGTCATTGTACATGACGAAATCGTTGGCTCGTAGGCAACTCCTGAAACAACAACTCTACTCATTCAAGATGGTGGAGTCTAAATCTATCACGAAGCAATTGACGGAATTTAACAAAATTCTTGATGATTTGGCCAATATCGAAGTTAATATGGAAGATGAGGATAAGGCTTTGTTGCTACTTTGTTCATTACCAAAGTCTTTTGAGCATTTCAAGGATACCATCCTTTGACTTGTCAAGGACTTGAAGGTTGATGGGGGTGGTGAAGGCTTGAATGTTGCAAGGGGAAGGAGTGAGCATAGAGGAAAAGGCAAGGGGAAGTCGAGGTCCAAGTCTAAGTCTAAGGGTTTTGACAAATCAAAGTTTTGATGCTTTCTTTGTCACAAGACTGGTCACCTCAAGAAGGATTACCCGGATAAAGGTGGCAATGGTAGTTCTTCGTTCAAGTTGCGGTGGCATCCGATGAAGATGGTTATGAGAGTATGGGTGCACTAGTGGTCACAAGTTGGGAACTGGAGAAGAGCTGGGTTTTGGATTTGGGATGCTCTTATCACATGTGTCCTAGAAAGGAATATTTTGAGACTTTGGCTCTAAAAGAAGGAGGAGTTGTTCGACTCGGAAATAACAAATCTTGCAAAGTCCAAGGCATGGGTACCGTTCGTCTAAAGATGTTTGATAGCCGTGAATCCCTTCTAAGGGATGTGAGGTTTGTCCCCGAACTTAAGCGAAATTTAATTTCCTTAAGCATGTTTTATAGTCTAGTTTATTGCACTAGAATTGAGCATAGGGTTTGTAAAATTTCGCATGGTGCGTTGATTATGGTTAAAGGGTCTAAAATGAATAGTTTATACATTTTATATGGTTCCATAGTGATTGGTAATGCATCGATAGCTAGTGTAGTACCTCATAATAATTCTGAATTGTGGCATTTGAGATTGGGGAATGTTAGTGAAAGAGATTTAGTTGAACTAGCTAAACGAAGGTTTGCTAGGAAAAGATAAATTGGACTAGCTAAAATTTTGTGAGCATTGCATACTAGGCAAGCAACATAGAGTTAAGTTTGGTAGTGGTATACATCATTCTAGTAGACCTTTTGAGTATGTGCACTCAGACCTTTGGGGTCCTTCCAAGACGCTTACTCATGGGGGAGGTTCTTATTTTCTTTCCATCATTGATGATTATTCTAGGAGAGTGTGGGTCTTTGTTTTGAAAAACAAAAGTGACACCTTTGAGAAGTTCAAGGAATGACACACTCTCATAGAAAATCATATGGGAACTAAACTGAAGGGTTTGAGAACTGAGAATGACCTGGAGTTTATTTCGGAGCAGTTTAATGAGTTTTTCAGGATAAAAGAAATCAAGAGGTACATGACCGTACCAAGAACACCACAACAAAATGGTCTTGCTGAATGCATGAATATGACCCTTTTGGAGCGGGTGGGGTGTATGCTTCTAGGAGCTGGGTTACCTAAGAGTTTTTGGGGTGAAGCAGTGATGACTGCGGCTTATTTTTTATCACAAGATGTCCATCAACGGGAATAGACTTCAAGACACCTATGGAAGTATGGAGTGGAAAACCGCAGACTACTCATCTTTGAAGGTTTTTGGAGCTTTGGCATATGTGAATTCAAGCAAGACAAGCTTGAGGCTAGAGCTGTGAAATGTGTCTTCATTGGTTATCCGGAAGGTGTGAAGGGTTACAAATTGTGGAATCTGAAATCTGGTGGAGGATCAAAAGTCTTGATTAGTAGGGATGTTACCTTTGATGAGACCGATATGGGGATGAAGTGTAAAGACCTAGAGACTTTAGTACCAGAAACAAGGGTGGAGGAAACTCAGTTTGAGGTGGAGCTTCCAAATGAAGAGAAATATGATGTGGAGGATGAAGCCTCGAAATCGGATACAAGTGGAACTCAATCGGTAGTGGATCCTGATTATCTTTTGACTGGAGATAGAGAAAGGAGGACCATTACGACACCTAGAAGATATGGTTATGCGGACTTGGTGTGTTTTTCTCTAAATGCGACTGAAGATTTACAAGACTCAGAGCCTAGAGACTTTAAGGAGACATTTGAGAGGAAAGAGAGCAAGTATTGGTTGAAGGCGGTGAATGAAGAGATGGATTCATTGGAGAAAACCCAAACTTGGAAACGTGTGAAGCTACCTAAACACCAAAGGGTAGTTGGATGCAAATGGATCTTCAAAAAAAGGAAGGTATTCCGGGAGTTGAAGGTCTTAGGTACAAAGCAAGACTTGTGGCCAAGGGTTTCACTCAAGTGGAGGGGATTGACTGCAATGAAATCTTCTCACAGGTGGTGAAACATTGTTCCATAAGGATTCTTATGGTTATGGTGAATCAATTCAACCTTGAGTTGGAACAAATGGATGTAAATACCGCTTTCTTAAATGGTGACCTTGAAGAGACAATCTACATGGAGCATCCGGAAGGTTTTATGGAGGAAAATTCTAATGTGTGTCTTTTGAAGAAATCTTTGTATGGGTTAAAGCAAAGTCCTATGCAATGGTATCGTCGGTTTGATAAATTTCTTTTGAAGACTGGTTTTTTGAGAAGCGGGTATGATTCTTGTGTGTAAATGTTGAAGAAGGGTGATGAAGTCATTTTCTACCTTCTTCTATATGTAGATGATATCTTGATGGCAAGCTCTAGCAAGGATGAGATTGAGAAGCTCAAAGAAAAGTTAAATTGTGAATTTAAGATGAAAGATCTTGGTCCAGCAAAGAGAGCCCTTGGTATTGATATCTTGAGGAATCGTGACAAAGGCGAACTTTTCTTATCTCAACTTAGTTATTTGAAGGTGGTGGAGCGTTTTAGAATGTCAAACTCTAAAACCGTTAGCACTCCCTTAGGTCACCACACAAAGTTGTCCATAAAACAATATCCTCTATCCAAGGATGAGAAGCAAGTTATGGAAAGTACTCCATATGCGAGTGGAGTTGGAAGCATCATGTATGGAATGATTTGTGGTAGACCGGCCTTAGCTTATGCGGTTAGCATAGTGAGTCAGTTTATGGCAAATCCGGGTATTGTGCATTGGCAAGCTTTGAAGTGGGTGTTGAGGTACTTGGATGGGTCTTTGAAGGGCGATTAAGTACACAAGAGAAGCTCAAGAGAAAGACACTTTGGAGGCATATGTAGATGCAGACTATGCGGGCAATATGGACACAAGAAAATCTTTATCAGGTTTTGTGTTTACTCTTTATGGCATGACTATTAGTTGGAAGGCAAATAAAAAATATGTGGTGACATTATCTACAACTCAAGCGGAGTACATTTCCCTTGTTAAAGGGGTGAAGGAGGTCATATGGTTGAAAGGGATGATTGGTGAGTTAGGAATTACTCAAAAATGTGTGAAGATACATTGTGATAGCCAAAGTGTCACTAATTTGGCGAATCATCAAGTGTATCATGAGAGGACAAAGCACATTGACATTCACTTACTCTTTGTTATAGACATGATTGAATCAAAAGAGATTGTGGTGGAAAAAATGGCATCAGAAGAGAATCCGGCGGATGTGTTTACCAAGTCATTACCTAGATCAAAGTTCAAGCATTGCTTGGACTTGATCAAGTTCGTTGAAAAGTAATTCCCTTTTAGAGAGAGCACCATGGTGGTTGATGGTTAAATTGGCATCATCACCAATTAGAAGTCAAGGTGGAGAAATGTTGAAAATTTCCTTCAAATTGTGAAGCTGGGAAAGTTCACAATCGTGACACAATTTTGGAATCGTGACACGATTTCGAGGCAGTGAGCATGGTTTTTCTGGAGGAAAATTGTGACATGATTTTGAGCAATCGTGACATGATTTTTGGCATGCTTGGCACGTTTTCAGGATAAGGTTGGTTGTACATTGGGTTGTACGCATCAATCGTGACACAATTTTTTCAATCGTGACACGATTTTGACAGTTGCAGGGTACAATTTAAGTGTTTCTGTTCAGATTTTGAAGTAGAGCTTGAAGAGAGAGAAACTTAGGTTTACAAAGGAGGTAACTTTAGGGTTGAGTGTCTTTGTAGTGAGGTTCTCTTGGATTGGGAAATATTGTAAACACCTTGGGTAGTGAGATTTCACGATTGGAAGGATCAAAAAGCTTCCTTTTGGGTTTTCTCTTAGGATTCATTGAGAGTGTGGGTGACTTGAAAAATGGGTAGAAATTAGGTTTTGTTCTTTGTGAGCTTTTAAGCTAATTTCTTGTAACTCATTTGTGTCACTTTCATCTTAGTGCATTGGAGGGATGCTCTCTCCCACATAGTAGGTCATATTGGACCGAACTGAGTTACCATCTTGTGTGTTTGTTTACTTTCTTGCATTCTTATCTTTATTGCTTTGATTATGCATGTGGTGATGTTTTACACTTAGTTTTAGAACTGTTTGTTGTTGTTGTTGTTGTTTGAGGCCACTTTATCCATTGATTACTACTTCCTTTGCTCCACACATCTTTATTTTTTTCATTGGTGTGATTTTGTTCGAATTCACAACAGGCATATCCAGGAAAAATGGGTAAATGACCATTGTGCTGTGTACTCTTCAATCATCCTTAAAACTCACAGTTCCATGTGACTATACCCCAATTTCACACAAACATTTTGTAAGCGAGATAACTCGGATTATGTTACCTAGGGTCTTAAACTCGTACAATTCTGAGTTAAGTAAAGGGTTTCGCAACCATAATAACTACATAATTATAATATGTCCAATGTTAGGTTAGGTGTGGTCAGTTTGATTAAAAAAGGGATAATCTATAGCTATCAATATCATTATTTTGTGGCACAATGAAATAGTCCATAATACAGTATTTTTGTTTTGTTTTCATGTAGCTAATGTATAGAAAGATTTATCATGTATATACTCTGTAATGAGCAGTAACTGGGCAGTTATTATGGGCTTAATCTAATTATCGATGTTTGGTAATTCGAAACAAAAACGGGATCGGCTACATGGATTAGATCATGCCATAATGCTCTATCATAAATCACATCTCTACCCAAATCATTGACCTCTAAGTTGTTCTTTATAGTTTCTGATTAGACTTTTAAATGATCCTATATTTTTCTTGGCTTTCCTCCACCCTTAGTGATTAGGCCACCCTCTATGATATACTCTCCTTACTCGGGTTCTAAAGGCTCTTCTCCACATGTTGAAACCACCTAAATCGAGATTCAACCATCTTTTCTACAACAGGTGCTACCTCAACTCTCTCTCTCTCTTAATTCAATGATTCATTAATTCTATCTCATCCAGCATTTTCAAACATCTAACACAACATTCTATCTAACCCGCTCGACTCCCTACGCAGCCTGCTAATTTTATAGTCGCGTATCCATGTTGATAGCTAACAAAAATTGCACATATAATCCCCCTTCCATCAATTGTATACTCTTAGGCCAGGCCTAATTTTTGCATGGAATTAAAGTGCGGTGTGCCGGCCCTGCATAATCTGAAGAGATGCATTTGACTTGGGGGCTACTTTTCAGCCCTACATTTCTAAAAAACACATGTTTTTAGAAGTGCACTTTCAGATGGCACAAAATTTGTGTTTTGCAGAGGGTAATGATCCTCTCCATTTATAAAAATAAATGGAAGATGCAATTTGGAGAGAAATAGAGACATAAAATAGGTAATGGATCCTACCATTAAGTAGGTCCCACCATCATTAATTACTTTTTACTTTTTTGCAGAGGTGTACATCTAATATATCTAAAGTAATGTTGGGCTGGGGAAAGTTCTTTGACTTATCTAGGGACCAAACCCCAATTTTCTTATTTTCCATTAAACAAAAACCAATAATTAATTAAATAAAATGAAAAAACAATGATTTTGGTCCCTAAATATGTGAGGTGTGTCACTATAATTTCATTGATTGAATGCATAGAAATTACAAAAAACATCTCCAACCATGTTTGTTAGTAATTTTATGGTCAAATTGACTAACACAAGATATATTCAAGGACAAAATCAACTACCAAAGAACACATTTGAGAACCAAACTGATTAATGGAAGATGCATTGATGTATGTTTTTCTAATTGTTTGCTCAAAATAAAATGAAGCAATCGATGAATAAGTAAACAAACATTTTGGTCTCTAAATTGTAAGGTGTGTTATTATAGCCCCGGAATGTGTCAAAAAAACAAAAATATCACCAAACGTGTCTTTTGCTAGTAATTTCATGTGTCAAATTGACTAATATAAGTCACATTCAACTTGACTTATGAGTAAACACGCATTTGAGGACCAAACTCGCAAATGAAAAATGCATTTAGGTATGTTTTTTTAATTCGTAACTCAATAAAACAAAACAATCAAAGAATAATTATAGTATTTCATAAGACAGCTTAGCTTACAATCGACGAAGACAGTTTTGAAATTTTTTAGCTTCTTTCGAACAATGCAAACCAACAAAAAGTGTTCTCCCAATCACACATTCAGCATATTCATCTGTGTAAGAAGCACACTTTTTAAGTGCCTTCTCCTTCATTTCGCTCCGTAAATCTGCAAAATTGATCATAGCCCACCATTAAACAATGTTTTGATCATAAATTTGAACGGCGTTTGAACACTACTAAAAAAACAAAAATTAGTGAGGGATATTTAGTGAGGGAAAATGTGAAATCCCTCTCTAATTCCGTCACTAAATTTTGCGACCAAGGAATTTGTGAGGAATTTGATTTTTTTCGTCACTAATTTCCCTCGCTAATTTTGCTTTTTCTAGTAGTGGAATAAAACCCATCTCTTCTTCCAAAAACACAATGAAAAATGAAAACTTTGGAATGAACATTTTGTCTATAAAGCACCGACACAAACACCAAACACAATTTTGACATGGTGACACGAGCAATAATTTTAAAAATTGACATAACTGAATGTAATCATATGTGTCAGAGTCGGACGTTGTCACGCCTTCTATCAAAAGTGTCGGTGCTAAGGAGCATATTATTCAAATGGATAAGGGTATGTTTGGATTGAGTTACATGAGCTTATCTATTGTTTGGAAGAACATGTAAAAACAACTTTTAACATACTAACATTGTTGATAAACTGTTTTAGCTTATTTTCATAATTTCTCCAAGACACTCATGAAAACAGCTTATACGAAAACAATTTAACTTTATTTTATCTTTTCCTATAAAAATAGCTTACGCATAAGTGTTGATTGTTAGATAATAAAGTATTGAGCTTAAGTTATTGGACCTTTATATTAGTAAGTTAGAGTCCATTAGGTTTTATTATATATTCTCTGCTAATCTTTTGTAATGTTAATGTTATTGATATTCTATGAAACCCTAGTTGTGTTCTTTGTTAGTCTCTTTTGTTATTCTCTCTTTCTTTATTTTGTATTTGTATTGTTAACATGGTATCGAGAGCATGGCTTGATCCGCCTTGAATCGGTTGTCGCTTCCGCTGTTGAGTTCCCAAGTGTTTGGGAATGGAATCTTAGTTTTTTTTATTTGGGTTTGTGAAAGCATTATTGGTTGTTGGCTATATATATTTCTCCATTTGATTTGGTTTCGAGTCAGATTAAGGGGATATTGGATTAGCATTTTAGAGAATTTTAAAAGACTTATTAATTATGAAAGAGTTTTGTGGTATTCAATCAAGACTCTTTGTAACTTAAAAAAAAGTCTTGCGGTATTCAATCAAGACTCTGTCATTTTAAAAAAGTCTTCAGATATTCAATCAAGACTTTTCATCACTTAAAAAAAAGTCTCGTGGTATTCAAAATCATTCAAATTTTGAAAGATTGTTTAATAAATTGAGTTTTGATAGATTATGTGAGATTTTCTAGTGAAATTTTAGCATGAAAAAGTCTTTCATGAAAATAAGAGATTTCTTATGATTGTTTTTCTTTTAAAATTTTACTCTCTCTGCTCTCTTCTCCCTTCTCTCTCTCTCTCCCCCCTCTCTTTCCCTCTCTCCCTCCCTCTCTATATCTCCCGTAAAAAAAATATATATATAAATAAGAGTCTGTATAGAGAATATTATGATAGAGAGTGTCTTGTAATAATTTTTTTTCATGAGTCCATAAAATTCATAAAATCTTTTGAAATCTTATAAATCCATAAAATCATTTCAAATCCATTAAAATCTTATGATGTAAATCAATTGAAATCCAAATTGTAAATCCTGATAGTCTTTTAAAATCATGAAAGTCATTAAAATTCTACAAAGTCTTTTAAAATCCTCGGACCTTTTTTAAGCAAAAAACTAGTTTGAACACCACGGGCTAGAATTTTGCCATATTTGAGAGAAATAATATTGTGATATATCAAGTGTCAATTAAAGACGAACGTTGAATAAAAGAGTGAAAGTCCATCAACAAATAAGTGAAAAAATTCATATGCTTAAGCCTTAAAATTTTGGATGAAGATGTGAGGTTATCACTTGTGTGGTTTCTCTTTCTTTAATGTGTTGATCCACACCAGTCTTGGCTTCCGCAAAAGGTTCAGTGATGGTATCATATCCCGATTCAACATTGTGGGGAGTGGGAGTGGGTCTTGGTGCTGGATCATGTACATAGAGAGTAGATGTTAAAGAAACCTGTATAATGTCTTAAGACTTTGGAGGGAGATGTGAAATCAATCTCACTTGGGTGGTTGTTCTTAGTCTAATGTAATGATACATCCCAATGCAGGCTCCCATGAAAGTTCCAACATTATGATTTTTTGTTTGTTTGTCATTTGTTTATATTTTTATCTTAAATTTTAATTTTTGGATGTCATAATCATTCGCGTTCATGTAGTTTTTTATTCGACCTTTATAATTTTAAATTTAACCAACTTTTTGTTTTTTGGACAAAATTTCAACACTTTTGTGATTCGGTGGGATGTGACAATGAAAAAATATTGATGTGTTCTAATGAGTTTATAAAATACATGTTTATTAGACATTTTAAATTGATGTGTCATTTTTTATAAAATAAATGTTTATAAAACACACTTATTAGTTTTTTCCTTATCATTTTTCTCATGCTCAAATTCATTTTCCATCTTCTTTCTTTTTCTAATTTGTTTTCTCTCTTCTCATGAAAGAAAGGAACAAAAACATCTCTCTATGAAACCACTACTAACCCATATTTTCTACCATATTATGTCTCTGGCCTTATTTAACTATCTCACCAGATCATAAACAAATAAAGTCTCACAGCTACAGAGTAATATATGTTAATGTGCCATGTGTGAAACTACCATCAACCCACAGTTTTTACTATATTGTTTCTTCGTCTCACCTTATTTGGCTATGTCACCAGATCACAAACGCAAAGAGTCTCAAATTTAAAGGAGATATGTTAATGTTATCAATTGTGACTTACATTTCCACATTTGATCCAAGAATAGGTGTTGAGAAATATATAAGTGAAATGACCAATATACATAATGTTGTAATGTTTTGGATGATGATTTGGTGTCAATTTCACTTGTGTGGTTGCTCTTGGTCTAATGTGCGATCCAACCCATTGTAGGCTAATGAGCAATCCAACCCGTGATGATTACCTTCACGATTACTATTATCTTTTTGATAATAAGAATAATAATACATAATAAAAAAGAGTGAAGATCTATTTTAACCCATAAAAAACAATGCTATCCAAATTAATCCCAAGCAAAAAAGCTTTATTCAGTAATAAAAAGTATTTGGAACTTTTGTCGAAACAAAAAAAAATTGAACAATTAAGTCTTTGAAGTTGTGAAAATATAATTATGATTAGTTGTTGAAGTTGAGTAACTAATGAAATCATAATTATATTTTACAAAATTAATGTTACATTAATAATGAATTATTTAAGCTATCAATATTTAAGATTCAAATTATAGAATTACAAAAAGCAAATAAAATTATTGGCAAACAAATTTACTAAATCATATAGAAACTTTAGACAGGGACACCTACCCTAAATTTTTGTTAGCAAAAAACAAAATCATTTCAAAAATTGATTTCACATGAGACAAATCAATTTCAACAATGTTAACTAATTTTATATTCACTTTTTAAAATAATATTAATATTTCAAAATTATTTTAAAGAAAATTATAATTTTGAGAAATTATTAAAACTATATAAAATAGTATACTTTTAAAGGAATGTGAATAATTATGCTAAACTTTTTTACACTTATTCAACATCTTATTTTATCTTTATATCTGTATTTTTGTAAACCACCAACTTATCAATCTATCACTTCACTCTCTTTATTTCTTTCTCTCTCTCTTTAGTGGTTGGTTGAGGTTTGGGTGTCCAATAATCATTTTTGTTACTATATTGTGCAAGTGTAAAGTAAAAAGGAAAAATAATCAAGAGAAAAGGAAGGTAAAAAGGTAAAAAAATAAACGAAAATTCTACTTCTTGATCCACAGCTCGGTTTGGATTTGAGTACTCATAGCTCGTCATTAATTTATGTATAACGAGTTATGAGTACTCAAATTCCACACTACATGATTCTGTCAACGAATTAATCTCGTAAATTAAACCAATAAAACCAATTTTTGGTTTTGGAGCCTTTGAAAAAAATGAGAAAAATAAAAAAAAAATGAAAATTGTTGAAACACGAAAAAAAAATAGAAAGTTTTGAAAGAACTTTTTGAATTCTTTGACTGAATGTCAAAGAAGTGGTGTGAGGTATGGTAAAATGAAAACCGGTATTTATAGAAAAACAATTCAAGCAAATCACCACTATTAATGTAAAGATGTAAAAATTAAGTATAATTAATAATTTATTACATCATATGCAAAATAAATATAAAAACGCATAAATAATGACAACATTTTAAGGAAGTATATGACTAAATTAAAAGTAATTAAGTTCATTCTTATATCCTTCTAAAAAAAGTTCATTCTTATCACTTTCTTTGGAAAAAAAATTTCATTCTTATCACAATTGTTTTAACCTTTTTTGATGATCAATATGTGACCTTCAAAAAAAATTAACAAATTGAAGCACTAAATAATATGAAATTAAGTAGCACCTTTTATGGTCCATGATTCCTTCGCCGGGTTGATCTCAGAGATGTTATCAGACAGTCTCGGAGCCACTGCAACACTTCCTTTTCTTAATACCAACAACAATATGTGAAAAAGAAAAAAAAAAAAAGGCAGATGAAATGATCAAATGTAACATGAACTTTTTATTGGCAGTAACTAATAAATTAATTATTATGTATTGGATTAGCATTCTAGAGAATTTTAAAAGCTTTTTAATTATGAAAGAGTCTTGTGGTATTCAATCAAGACTCTTTGTAACTTAAAAAAAGTCTTGTGGTATTCAATCAAGACTCTTTGTCATTTTAAAAAAGTCATGAGGTATTCAATCAAGACTTTTCATCACTTAAAAAAAGTCTCGTGGTATTCAAAATCATTCGAATTTTGAAAGATAGTTTAATAAATTGAATTTTGATAGATTTTGTGAGATTTTCTTGTGAAATTTTAGCATGAAAAAGTCTTTCATGAAAACAAGAGATTTCTTAGGATTGTTTTTCTTTTAAAATTTTACTCTCTGTGTCTCTCTCTCCCCCTCTCTCCTCTCTTCTCCCTTCTCTCTCTCTCTCTCTCTCCTCTCTTCCCTTCTCTCCCTCCCTCTCTATATCTCTCGTAAAAAAAATAAGAGTTTGTAAAGAGAATATTATGATAGAGAGTGTGTTGTAATAATTTCTTTCCACGTATAATTTCTATAATTATACGAGAAATCGTAGAAATTGTTGCGACCCATTTTTGGTGGAGTTGGTTACTTGGTTCCATGTTTGTGTTTGGTGTGTCTTTTCTTTGTTTTTATGTTTTGGTTAATTGGTTGTTCGTCTATGTCTCTGGTTGCTTTGTTTCAGCTTGTCTTGGTTTGTTTAGTTCAATTCATTTTGGTTCTTCAACTTGTCTTGATTTAGTTTTGTTCGGTTTAGTTTGGTTTAGTTTCCTTTGGTTCAATTTGTTTGGTTGTTGGATGAGTCAAGATAGTACTCACAATTGGTTTGTTTGTTTGGTGGGTCAAGTGCTCACAATTTCTTTGTTTGGTGGGTTAAGTGCTCACATTTTGGTTGTTTGGTGAGTTTAAATACTTACAATTTGGTTTCTTCCCCCTTTTGCCCTTTTGATTCTTCTGATTGATTGCATTGCACTTCTCTCCGTTGATGTTGCACTTTTCCCCTATTGATTCTTCTAATTGATTGCATTGCACTTCTCCCTATTGATTATTTTGATTGATTGCACTTCTTCCCCTATTGATTCTTCTGATTGATTGCATTGCACTTCTCCCCCTTTTGATTCTTTTGATTGCATTGCATTTCTCCCCGTTTTGATTCTTCTGATTGATTGCACTTCTCCCCGTATTGATTCTTCTGATTGATTGCATTACACTTCTCCCCCTTTTGATTCTTCTGATTGATTGCACTTCTCCCTTATGGATTCTTCTGATTGATAGCATTGCACTTCTCCCTATTGATTCTTCTGTTTGGTTGCTCCTTTCTCTATTGGTTCTTTTGTATGACTACTTCTCTTTACTAGTTCTTTTGTTTGGATGGTTTTCTCTTTGACCGGTTGATGATGATGGTTCTTGTTACTCTCTCTATGAAGATAACTCATTTTGGTTGCTGCCCTTCATTGGTTCTGCTTAGGGATGTTCGCGGTCCGGTTTGGATCAGTTTTGAAGCAAAAACTCATCCGATCCAAAGATAAAATTATACGCGGTTCGGTTCGGTTTTGGATGATTAGTTTTAAAAAATCGATCCAATCCGATCCAAATTAATGCGATTTAATTTGGATCGGTTTTTGGATGTCCAAATTACAAATAGTAATTTTTTTTATTAATAATAAATCTTATAAAAATATGATAAAATGATAGGTTCGATACAAAATATAGCATATGATTTATAAAAAAATAATAGTGCGGAATAATAATGATTGATTATCTTTAAAACATACGAAAAAGAAACAAAATTGATTAAATTAAACTAATACATAGTATTAAAAGAATTAAAAAGAAAAAAATAATAGCTTAATATAATATATTCTAATTATATCCTTCAAAAAAAAATCTAATTATAAAAATGGAAATATATATTAAAATATTTGTATGCGGTTCGGTTCGGTTTCGTTCGGTTTTGAAAAATCAATCCAAAATCCGATCCAATCCAAGCGGTTTTCACAAAATCTCATCCAAACACATCAATAATATTCGGTTTTGTGCGTTTTTGGTTTTATTGGATCGGTTTGCAGTTTTAATTTGGATCAGTTTGGATTTGAACACCCCTAGTTCTGCTAATAGCTTATTTGATTTAATTTTCTGGATTAATTTGTAACAAGCTTAAAGCTTAGTAAGCTTCAGCTTGAGAGATAGTGTTGGAACTTTATATTATTTAGCATGTTTTTTCTATTTTGTTTGACAAACTCCCAATGTTTCTTGTTAACTCATTGTGAGTTTGAGGGTAGATGTTAGATAATAAAATATGGGTTAATTATGTAAATGGTCTCCCTAAATATAACAACATTTGATTTTAGTCCCCCTAAAATATTTCTTAGGTTTCTGGTACCTCTAAAAAATTTCATCAATGAAATTAGTACCTACTTTTTAGTCAACTCATGTCTAACCTTCAAATTTTTCAGTAATGGGTAGAAAATTATGGCAAAATTTTCCAAAAAAAATAGAATTTTTTAACAAAATATGAATTTAATATGAATTTTTTTAGCACAAAAAACATAAAAATTCATATTTAATTCATGTTTTGTTAAAAAAAATTAAAAAAATTAAGGAGAGATTGTCATAATATTATACTCATTTCTGGAAAATTTTATTTAAAAATAAGAAGGTTAGACATGAGTTGTCTAAAAGTAGGGATTAATTTAATGGATGAAAATTTTTGGAGGGGCTAAAAACTTAAGAAATATTTTAGGGGGACTAAAATCAAATGTTGGTATATTTAGAGAGACCATTTACATAATTAACCCATAAAATATTGAGCTTAAATTATTGGACATTTATATTAGTAAGTTAGAGTCCATTAGGTTTTATTATATATTCTCTTATAATCTTTTGTAATGTTAACAGGGGCGGATCCAAACATTTAGTTTACGTGAGGCTAATATTTTGAAGAAACAATAATGCAAATTATATTAAAAATAAGAAGAGTTTTTTCTATCATGTGCAAATTCACACATGTTAAAAAATTTAAAATTGTAAGTTTGTCTTGTAACTACTAACTTGTGTATTTAATATTAAATATATAACTTTTTAATTAATAATTGGTGTTTTTCAATGAAAAGTTATTTCCTTTGCGCATACGGTGCATCCATATCAGGCACATCAATATCATGCTTATTGCAAATTTTAATAACTTTATATATAAATTCTTCTCATCCCTCATTCCTCATTTCTTAAATTTATTTTTTGGTATCATTAACAAATGACAAAGCATTCAAAAGATCTTATTTTTAACATGTGTTTTATTTATTAAAAAAAAGGAAAATTTCATGTGGAGCTTTAGCTCCACATAGACCTCAAATGCATCTGCCCCTGAATGTTAATGCTATTGATATTCTATGAAACTCTAGTCGCCGTTTTTGTTAGTCTCTTTTGTTATTCTCTCTTTCTTTATTTTGTATTTGTATTGTTAATAGCTTATACGAAAACAATTTAACTTTATTTCATCTTTTCCTATAAAAATAGCTTACATATGAGTGCTGATCATGATAAGTGCTACAAGCTAAAAAAAAAGACGTTAGTCGAAACAGGGCCTAAAACCCAATTGAATGAAAATGATGATAACCCACCACATCAATTTCACTATGAAATCAATTGATCATAATTTGAAACCCATTTGTGGATTAATGTATATTAAAAAATAAAAAAAAAACCATTTGAAAAGAAAGAAGAAAAAAAAACCCATTTTTGTTCAAAATTTTGATTAAGAAAAAATGGGTTTTGGTTTAGGGTTTAGTAGTATTATGGTACCTTCTTCTTGATTCACTGGTACTTGACTCTTACTAACCATTTCAAGCTTTGAGGATTCACACCAACAACAACCTCAGTTGCAGGAGCTGAAAGGAAAAACAAACAAAACCCGAAGGATGAAAAACTTCTTTGTTTTTCGTTTTATTTTTCTATAAAAAAAAATTGTAATACAAAAGGACCTAACTTATAGCTGGAGCAAGACAACAGGAAATTGTACGGTGAGCATTAAAGATTAATAAATGAGCAATAATCGATAATTAAACCATGATTGAAAAAACAAAATTAATTAAACCGGGTTACTTCCTAAACCGGCCGAGTTACCGGTTTTAACAAGTTTTCAATGAGTCTCACTGGTTTACACCGGTTTAATTACATATCCGATCTGATGTGCTGCTTGACCCAACATACTCACTAATTCCCAGTTGGACCGGTTTGAACGGTCAATTCGAACCGGGTTTTACAACTATGTTTATAGGATTAATTGATCATTTGATCTCCTAACTTATATTTTTGTTTTCAATTTAGTCCCATAATTCTAAAGAAAAAAAAAATTGGCCTAAAATATAGCTTTGTTAGTCAAAGAAGTACATGTCTATTAACTTTAACTTCAAATGTCTATGTCGAATCAACATTATAGATGTCTACTATAGACCTCATTAATTTTGTTAATTTTCATTAACAAAATCCAACACCAATTACCACCACCTCGCAAGAAAGATATAAAAATATTACAACCAATTAATGCATATAGACCAACCAACCAAAATTATTACGGTTGTGCTAGAAGTAAGTTAAATAGATGCGCGAAAGGTGGTTGTAACCAACCAACCAATCAATTAATGGAAGTAAACGTAGTAATTCATATAAACCAACAATTCATTATACTCCTTGTTATTTATTGAATAAAATTTACGGGGTCTCACTGTTTTATATGAGATCAATTTTTAAAGTATAAAATTCATGAGTTTTTTTTTTGGGAAAAATCATATGAGTTTTATCGAATAAGAAAACGTGTGTTAGAGAGTATTAAAAAAAGGTTAAAAATATTGTTGGTCCCTATAAATTTGTAAAATTTTAAGTTTATTCCTTACTTAATTTTATTAGTGTTTTTAGTCTATATAAAAAATTTATGCATTCAGTTTTAGTCCCTACCAAGCTCAGGTAAAAGGAGAGGGTTGTGTTAGGCCTCGACAACCAACGTAAAACTTTGTTGTTTTTGTTGCCTCTGTGAAATAGTGTGAATGGTAGGTCGTTGCCCGAAGCAACGCGGGATCCAAATATGGTGTATGATAGAACGCTATGGCGTAATTTGATCCATGTAGCCGACCCCACTTAGTGGGATAAGGCTTGGTTGTTGTTGTTGTATGCTTAAACTTTTAAGATTTTGAACAATTTTTTGCATAAGTGTTAAGAACATTACTAAAAGTTTGCCTGCAAAAAAATATATCAAAATTTTATTTCTGCGTCCAGATTTTTGTTACTTTTATCTTAAACTTTTGTCTTTTAAAAAAATTTATATTTAATTTATTTCATTTTAAAAAATTATACATTTTAGAAAACGAACCTTCAGTAATGTTCTAAACTTGTCTCAAAACAATTGTTCAAAAATTTAAGAGTTTAAGGATAATTAGAAAAACTATGTTTTAGTAGGGACTAAAACTACATGTAAATTTTTTTTTTTGAAGAAGTTAAACTAACCCACCTAAATTGGCACCGAAGAGAATCAAGCCTTAGACCTCAAGGAGGAACACACTCCCAAGCCCCAAGCCAATACCACCAGGGCAACCCAAGTGGGTTAAAACCACATGTAAATTATTTTTATAGAGACTAAAAAAACAATTAAAATTAAGTAAGAACTAAATTTAGAAGTTCCAAAATTTATAGGGACCAAAAACATATTTAACCCTTAAACAAATATAGTCCATAACACTCATCAACTAATAATATTTGAATTTTCACATAGACAAAGGAAGGGAGGCGGGTGAAAGTAAATGTAATAAATGTAATTCCTCTCAATTTCAAACTTTTATCTCTCTAAATTTTATGTTAACTAGTATGAAAACTCGTGCTAAGTACAGACTATAATTTCGTCATATTTAAAAGAGAATATTGTGATGTATCAAAATGTCAATTAAAGTGTAACATTGAACAAAAGAGTGAAAGTGGAACAACAAATAAGTGAAAAAACTCATACTTAAACACTAAAATTTTGGATGAGATTGATGTATTATTCTCACTTGTGTGGTCGCTCTCTCACTAATTTTCCGAACTACACGTGTGTTAGCTCTCACAGAAGGTTCAAAGGTGATATCATATCCTAGTTCAATATTGTGGGTGGGTGGAAATGGTTTTTGGTGGTGGATCAGTTACAAAGAGAGTTTAACACTAAATAGAGAAATGTTGTATCAAGTGTGAGTTAAAGTTTCACGTTGTATGGAAGAGTAGATGTTAAACAACATATAAGTGAGATGACACATATACCTCATGTCTTAAGACTTTGGGTGAAAATGTGGTGTCAATCTCACATGTGTGGTTGCTCTTAGACTAATGTGATGACAAGTCTAAATGTAAGCTCCAAGGAAATTCCAACATTATGATGATTTGTTTTGTTAAATTTAAGGCGTCATTTGTTTAATTTTTTTCTCTTAAATTTTATCTTGTGGGTGTCAACCTCTATTATTTTAAATTCCTTCATTTTTTGTATTCAGTGGGAAGTGACAGTGAAAAAATATAGATGTATTATACTGAGTTTATTAAACATATGTTTACTACACATTTTAAATTGATGTGACATTTTTTACTAAATTTAATATTTTGGTAGCATAATTACACAATAATCTCCAACTCCTTCAACAAATCCATAAATTATCACCAACTCACTCTATTTCCTATACTCTCACGAGTAAAACATGCATTCCTTAGTTTTTCCCCTTATCATTTCTATCATGTTCAAATTCTTTTTTCATCTTATTTCTTTTTCTAATTTGCTTTCGTTCTTCTTATGAAAGAAAGGAACAACAACATTACTCAATGGAACCGCTACGGACCCACATTTTTTTTATCATGTCGTGTCTCTGACCTTATTTGTCTATCTCACCAAATCACAAACACATAAAGTCTCACACTTAGCAAAGAGATGTTAATGTGTAATGTGTGAGTTAAACTTCTACATTGGAAGCAAGAATATATTTATATATTGAGCAACATATAAGTAAGATGACCAGTATATCTAATGTATTAAGGTTTTGGGTGATGATGTGGTTTCAATATCACTTGTGGCATTTCTCTTAGGTAAATGTGATTAACCAACCCATTGCAGGCTCCCTCAGAACTTTGAACATTATGATGAACTATTTTTTTAATTTTTAGATGTCATTTTTAAATTTTTTAATATTAAATATAAGTTTTTCGATGTCATTCTCTTTCATACATTTTTTATCCAACCTCAATTGATTCAAATGCATTCACTTTTGGTATTTCGTGCGATCTAACAATGAAAAAAATGCATATGTGTTATACTAAGTCGACAAAGTACATGCTTATTAGACATTTTAAAATCATGTGATATTTTTTTAACTGAATCAGTTTTTTTATAAAACAATTACTCATAAATCTCCAACTTTTTTTTCTTTACCATTTAAAAGAGTTTTTTTATAAAACAATTACTCATAAATCTCCAACTTTTTTTTTCTTTACCATTTAAAAGAGTCAGATCTTTTCCATTTTGAATCTTCTGCACTTCTTTCATTTTGAGAGATAAAGACAGTAAAATTTAAAAATAGTTAATGATGGTGGAACCCACTTGTTAATAGGACTCACAATCTATATTTTGTCTGTATCACTTTTTAAATGGCAATTTGAATTTATTTTTACAAATGCAAAGGATTCTAACTTAGCTACAAAAGCTCTCTTTGGTGAATAAAAAGGTAGCAAAATAATAGTCATTCTATATTTTTTAGGTTTCTGAAAAAGAAAATTCTATATTTTCTAGATACTTTTTAGGTTTTTTTTTAAAAAAAATCTATATTTTCTAGTTGTAATTAATTCATTTTTTCAAACCTTGCCCTGAATATTTTTTAAAAGATGCTGCATATTTTTGCCTCTTTTTTTGAAAAAACCATCTGAGCCATGTGTGAAGTAATGATGAATGAAATTATGTCATGAAAACATGGCGCGAAAAAACACTTTCTGGTGAGTTTTTTTTTCTTCTCTCTCTATATAGAACTCCCAATAACTACATCATATAGAGAGATTAAAAGGACTCACCATGCAAATGAGTTGTTAGAAGCTGGAGTTAGGTTTCAAACCAACACTAAGGCTTTGTTTGCGAGTTTGGAGAGGAAGGGGAGAAGACTTGAGAAAAAATGAATAAGTGGAAGAAATAAAGAGAAATGGGAGGGGAGAACTTTGGGGGTTAACTTTCTTCATAATACAAAACTCTCCTCATTTGGAGGGATTCATAATCTATGTTGTTATAATGTTTTCAAAATTAAAAATATAGTAATCATATGCATTAATTTATCATTCTCTAAAAAACTACTCTTTTTAAAAATTTGAAAGATTTTTTCATTTCCCCTCATATTTTCCACCCGTCAAAGTCTTCTTTTCCCCTCCCCTCCAAACAAAGCCTAAAAGTGAGTGTTTACTTGACTTGAGGTTTTCAGAAGGAGTTCTTGAAATTCCTCAATTAAGAGTTGATGATCAGACCGAAATTTTGTTTCGGAATATGGTTGTTTAAGTGCCCGTCTTTCCGCTTTTTCTATTGCGCTAACGTTTGAAAATTATGAATTGTGTTTCTTTAAAAAAAAATTAATTTTGATTAAAACTAAAGATATAAATGTTCGTTGGTTTAAAATTATAACAAATCAAACTAATCATGATTATCTATTTCAATGATACTAATAATATAACAACAAAATATAATCTAAATTCTTGTTTTTCTAATGACACTAACAACAATCTTTATTACAGTAAAAGTTGTTTAAGGGTATAATTTTGATAATGAAAAAGTAAGTATAAATATACTAATTTAGTTTGTTACACATTTTAAAGAATAAAGGAAAAAAATTGGACATATATATACTCATATCGTGTTTGTTACACTTTTATTTTGATATTTGAATTTATTTTTATTTATTTGTTATATGTGTTATTTGTATTGAAAGTTGAGGGTAATTTTGAAAAAAAATCATCCCAAAAGAGCTGTAACATATTATTTTCTTTATATATAGTATAGACTATTTTCAATGGTTTCATTATTTTGTGTGTTGTGTACTTATATTGAAATTGTAATTTCATATAAATAGGTCTTCTGCCAAATAAAAAAGCAACATGGTCAGATTTTATTGTTGTTGAACAAAATGGGTCTGATAGTGTGGTTGGCAAAATATAGGGGTGCATGCAGAAACTCTTAACTAATGCCGTGTCTCTCGCATGTGTATGGTTCCTCGGTGATAATTAAAAACTATTTTTGAATCAATTGATTTTATAGAATTGATTTAGGTGAAAATGCAACTTTAATATAACATGATTTATGTTTGAATATTTTGATTGAAAAGTGATTATTCATAATTCAAGTTGTTTGGATAATTTAGATCAAAATTGCTTTTGAGTGTGAATTTGCCAAAACTAGTTTGAATGATTAAAAAAGAAGAGGAATATCAATAAAATAAGAGACTGCAACACTTGAGTAAATGGTGAATTGATTATCAGGTCACATCAATAAAATGTTGAAGGATGAAACACTTTTCTTTGGACGCAAAAGCTACCCATATTAGCTCCAACCTTAAATTGATTTTGGAACAACAATCACGTAAAATTATTAAGAGCCCCGGACAAGTTGATTTATTTAGTACATTACTCACGTTTGACCATGTGAACTCACAACCAAACCAACATGACATTGAACTTTTTTACCATATACAACTTCATTTACACTCTTCACCATTTTACCCATTGTCTTGAATTATCTCGGTTTCAGTTTTTATATGTTTAGTAATTATTTTTGGAAATCTTGTTGAATGTTTTCATGTATTATCATTGGCTTTGAAAAGGTATAAAAACGGTTTCCGTGTACCCTCTTTGTCTTAAATTATATGACGTTTTGAACATTTCAAACGTATTAAGAAATGTAATTAATTTTGTATGTGAAAGAGATATTATGAGTTGTTTTACAAAAAATTTCTTAATAAATTGTATGAGAAAGATAAATTAAATAATTTAAAGAAGAGAGATTAATAAATAGTTAAATATATAATTGAAAAAGTAACATTAATGTTTCATTGGTATTGTAAAACGACATATAATTTAAGTATAATTTTTTTTCGAAGCGTCGTATAATTTAGAACGGACGAAGTGATATTTTATACCCAAGAAAGGTATAAAAATATTACAACCAATTAATGCATATAAATCAACCAACCAAAACTCTCCAATACGGTTGTGCTAATATATAAGGTAGCTGGAGGTAAATTTAATAATGTACTAAAAAATTAAATAATATGCCAAAAAAAATGTAAGGAAGGTCTGTGGAAGTAAACGTAGTAATGAGAAAGGTGGGTGTAACCAACCTACCAATTAATGGAAGTAAAACGTAGTAATTCATATGGCAACTATCTGTTATGAAATTAATCAAAAGTACTGCAAGATATTGTATAATATAGAAAAGTAGAGAGAAAGAGATAAAGAGAGAACAAATAGCATGTTGTATTACTTCTCAAGTGCACATTTACAATGGATTATAGGTCCTATTTATAGGACACAAATAGGTGAATGAATAGGCACTTTACAATCCACTTACTAGTGAGAGTTACAATCATGTGGAAGGCTAAATGATGGACATCCACTAACACTTGTATGCATAGTACTCCCCTTTGGATGTCCATCAAGGATATGCCTCATTAAAATCTTACTAGAGAAAAACTCAATGGGAAATAAATTCTAGTGAAGGAAAAAGAGTACAATATCCTTTGGTGTCATAATCTGCCTCATTAAAAACCTTACCAGGAAAACCCAGTGAGATAACACCATGGTTAAGGGAAAAAGAGTGCATAACACATTATTGTCTCCCCCTCACAAAGACAACAAAGAAGTTTAAATAATGTTTTACATTAGTTACTCAAAATCTTTACTTGGCGGTGACTCTGTAGAAAGATATGATATATCTTCATACTTTTCTCCAAATTAGCGGCTCTTGAGATATCTTCATATTGAGTTGTTGAAAAAACTTCCTTTTTAAAAAAAAAAAAAACTGCAAGTTTGTTTCTTTTATGTATAAGATCGTAATCTTTAATAAAGAGCATTCTCCACTTCCTTGATGTGGTGTTAGCATTTTCAAATGATCGGGTGATATTGCTCCTTCTCTAAGGTATAAATTGTATGCTTGACTTTGTTGCAATATCTGTATTAACAAAACTAAAATACCACGATATATATAATAAGCAAAATATACATTAGTGTCCTCACTTGACCAATTCAAGTTGTTCATAATTTTCTTGAGGACATGATCTTTACTCACATCAAGTGACATCACAATCATTCTAGTACATAATCAATTAGATTTGTCCATATCAACATTTATATAATAACAAATTTTAGAATCTTTTGAGGATTTCTAATAATATTTTATACTATTATCATAAAATCGATTATAACGAATTCATTTCCAAATCCTTAAAATGGACATATGATGTCATCTTTTCAATAATTTTGATAGTATGTATTATGCAAATGAAATCCTTCAGGGAGTTTCATATATCACTATCAAGTGAGCCATACAAATATATTGTGGCACATCTTTCATATAATTTGAGCCTTTCATGTATTACTGAACTTAATCATGTACGAAAAAGTTCTTGAATTCCCTTCAGGTGAATATGTGTCTAAAGAATATATGTCTCTTAAAAATAAATGGTAGACATTTACCAATTCACTTCAAGTGAATATATCAAACTCTATATATATGTATTTTACCATTATAATTCTCTTTTCGCGGGAAAAATCATATATCTCCATTTAACTTCACATCTTCGACTGTGCGGACTACAGGTCCAAAGAGTTTGATTTCACCGGAACTGTCTCTTTTCCATCTGCATATATTTTCCTTTTCTATAATCTTTAATAGACTTGAATTCATGATCCCCATTATTAATTATCACATATAGCGCTATACTATATCTAAACACATGTCGACGTTGACTTTACTTCAGTTGCATCTCATTTCATTGAGGCCTTTCATTCATGACATAATTTATTAATATTTCATAAGTTTCAAGTACCTGATCAGTTCTTCTGGAACTGAAAAAATCAATTATGTCATAAAACTCTTTTAGAGTTTTTGTATCCTTGTTTGGGTTATCTTTCCTTTAAACTCCTTTTCTTATTCAAGGATTTTTATATTTGGAACTGATTGATCTATCATACCTCAGACACGATTGAAACTCATTTGTAGTATTAGATATCTGACATGGACATCTATTTCGTTTGGAGCATTAGCAGCTGATATTTGATTTGTTTAACTTTGCAAATGAGTTATATATTGAGGATCAAGATGAGACAATAATACTTCCTTTCCAATAATTTATTTGAACTTCAGGTTCACATTTTCAGCTGCTTATTATCGCCCCCTAATATTGGGAAAACTATTCCATCAATTAATAATCAGCCTACTGGGCTATAAATAAGTTGGCTCAGCACAATCAAGGATAGATGGATATATATCAAATATATTTTCCCAATATTCTTTCAGGATTTATCTTAGTGCATTATATAGGAGCAATTGTGATATACACAACACATCCAAAATCCACTTAGAAGAGAAATGTTAGGTTGTTAACCTAAAACCAATGATAGATTAAAGGGGGGACATATATATAGTAATGTGTTGGCTTAATGCAGATCAATATCTCAACAAACAAGATTATTGATTCTCAAAATAGAATTTATAAGACATGGTCTCTAACCATACTAGAGTTTATAAGGTATGGTCTGATAAGTATCAATCATACAATTAACTTTAGACGTCTAAAGAATGGATCTTCAAATCCATTTTTATGAGCATATGCTACTAGTTATTCAATATCAATTAACAAGTGATACTTATCAAATTCTTTCTGAAAAGTTCAGAAAATAAACTCTTAGTCAAATTTGTTGACATAATAATCTCCATTTTTTTTCAACTAGTTTCTGCATCATAATAGATCCGGGATAACCCAACCGGTCTTGCCAACAATTTGTAAACTTCTGGTTTACAATAATATGTGCTTTCATTGCACTAATGATATAATATGTAAACTTCAAGTTTATAATAATATGTGTTTTCATTGCACTAATAATATAATATGTAAACTTCAGGTTATAATAATACGTGTTTTCATTGCACTAATATAAGTGTAGTATAAATCAGAGATAATTTTTTTTTTACTAAACTTATTTTCTCCAGAGTATATCTCGTAATATGGAGATATTTAACTTTTTTTTTTCTTCAATATGATATCAATTTAGAATGATATCCTTGAAATGTAATAAATTTCTATGAAATTAGTTTCATATAATGTTCTTCTGGATATCATATAATATATTATCAATGTGTAATTCTATTACTCCATATAACAATATATTTGCTCTTCTGGAGCCTTCAATATTATTTATATATTTTTTACCATCAAATGTAATAATAAAATTAGTTTCTTTGTATCACTCATCAAAACATTTTTAAAGTCTTTTACATAAGAAATATTTCATTTGCAAACGATATCCTACAAAATATACATAAAATTATTGTGCTCCTTAGCGAGTTCAAGTTCTAGGAGCAATACTTGTTAGAAACCTCAAAATAGTATAGACATGCTTTTTAGAAGGAATCAACAATCCAAATTTGATTTATAGTTACTCGGTAAACTAACAATATAAGTCGTAAATCTTAATTGTTTCAAGGGTTAATAGTGTTTTTCACCTCTGTAATATATGTAATTTTTCGTTTTCGCCCCTATAAAATTTTCGGTTTGATTTGCATCCTCGTAAAGTTTTTTTTTCCAGAATACCCCCACCACCATTCAACTCAGCAAATTCGCTTACGTGGCACTGATTTGGCTTTTTTTTCATTTTTTATTTTTTTTAATTGGCCACGTGTAAAAAAACATTTCCACATCAGATTTTTTTAAAAAAATATTTGAAAATTAATTTAAAAAAAAAATCATAAAAATATTCAAAAAAATTTCCAAAAATCGAAAATAAATTAAAAAAAATTAAGATTTTAAAATCAGAGAAAACATTAAGATTTTTCCGAAATATAAACCTAAAAAAAATTAAAATAAATTAAAACCTTAAAAAATTAAGAGAAAAATTAAAATAAATTTTTCCGAAATATAAACCTAAAAAAATTAAAATAAATTAAAACCTAAACAAATTCAGAGAAAACATTAAGATTTTTCCAAAATATAAAAAAACTGAAAAATAGTCAAATTTTTTCCAAAAATTTTAAAATCAAAAAAAATTAAGATTTTTTTTTCTAAAATAAAAAAAATCAGAAAAAACATTAAGATTAAATCAGAAAATATAATCAGATTTTTTTCAAAATTAAAAAGATTTAAAAAAATTCTGGAATTTAAATTTAAAAAAACAAAAAAAATCAAAATTTCAAAATTAAAAAAAAATCAGGAAATTTTTTTAATTTGGATACAAATTTAGAAAAAAAATTCAGATTTTTATTAAACTTCCTGAATTTCTTTTTCTAATTTTTACAATTTTTTTCTTATAGCCCCAAAATGGATTTTTGTTAGAATCATTAGCCAAAATCGTAAAATCTTTTAAATTTTTGAAAAAAAAATTCCAGATTTTTTTTTAAAAAAAATTTCGTAAAAAAATTTATTTCATTTTTTACAATTTTTTTATTTTTAAATTAATATAAATGAATTTATATTATTTTTTGGGTTTTTTTAAAATTTTAATAATAAAATCTGAAGTGGCCAATTAAAAAAATAGAAATAAAAATAAAACGCCAAGTTAGCGCCACATAAGCGAATTTGGTGAGTTGGACAGGGGAGGGGCGTTTTCCGGAAGAATTTTTTTTTTACGAGGATGCTTATTAAACTGAAAATTTTATAGGGGCGAAAACCGGAAATGACATATATTACAGGGGTGAAGAGCACTATTAACCCTTGTTTCAAAAGTAGCAATAATATCAAATTCATAAACACAACACCTAATATTTCATTAGAAAAGAAATTATGTGGAACACAAATTATGAATGTCTAATGGACTTGCTTGAAACTTGAGACAAGTCTTTTGATCAAACTTACGAATAAGTATTTATTTATCACAACACTATATGCTCCATTTCTATTTAAAACCCAGTGGAGAGTATCGTGCTGATAACGTGTTATGAAATTAATCAAAAGTATTGCAAGATATTGTACAACATAGAAGAGTAAAGAGAAAGGGTAGAGAGAGAACAAAGAGCATGTTGTATACTTCTCAAGTGTACATTTACAATGGATTATAGGTCCTATTTATAGGACACAAATAGGTGAATGAATAGGCACTTTACAATCCACTTACTAGTGGGAGTTACAATTATGTGGAAGGGTAATGGATGGACATCCACTAACACTTATATTCATAACACTATCCATTATATTTTTCCCTAAAAAAAAAAAAAAAAAAACTATCCATTATATTTTGAACATTAATAAAATTTATGTCGTCTCACTATTTTATATGGGACCAATTTTTAAAGTATAAGATTCATATAAGTTTTATCGAATAAGAAAACGTGTGTTAAAGATTATTAAAAGAATAGTGTTCATAACACTCATCAACTAATACTATTTGATTTTTCACATAGACATGGGAAAGAAGGCGGGTGGAAGTAAATGTAATTCCTCTAAATTTCAAACTTTTTTCTCTCTAAATTTTATGTTAATAACTAGTATGAAAACTCGTGCAAAGTACGAGTTAGAATTTTGTCATATTTGAGATAGAGAATATTGTAATGTATCAAATGTCAATCAAAGTGTAACATTAGATAAAAGAGTGGAAGTGGAACAACAAATAAGTGGGAAAAAAACTCATACTTAAGTACTAAGTTTTTGGATGAGGTTGGTATATTATTCTCACTTATGTGATCTCTCCTTCACTAATATGTCGATCTACATGTGTGTTGGCTCTCAAAGAAGGTCCAATAGTGATATCATATCCTAGTTCAATATTGTGGGGGGAGCGGGAGTGGTTCTTTGTGGTGGATCACTTACACGGAGAGTTTGACACTTGATAGAGAAATGTTGTGTCAAGTGTGAGTTAAAATTTTACGTTATATGGAAGTGTAGATGTTGAACAACATATAAGTGAGATGATACATGTACCTGATGACAACTCGTCTTAGTTATTCTTAGCATGTTTTTCAGTTATTTTTACCAGCAAAACAAAGGAGTATTAGATTAATTGTCTATGATTTTAGGACATTTGTAATGTTTTCTACATTTGATTATGTAATTCTATTCTTCCCGAAAAATAGCAATTTTAGGGTGTTTTTGATGTAATTCACGATGAAATCATGCAAATCATGCAAAGCAAGGCATCCGAAGATTTATGTGGACCTTGGGAAGATGGTGAATGAAGGTTCAAGAGGCTTCATAAGACTTTACAAAAGGAGGAATTTTGTTCCCAAGTTCCAAGACATCTTACATTGAAGAAAACACCTCAACATACGGAAAAAAAACAGGCATTTCAGCATAGAAAATGCACTGAGGCTAGAGCTGTCAAAACGGGCCGGGCCGTATGGGCCGGCCCGTTTAGCCCGATTAATTACAAAATTTCTTCTTTGACATAAAAAACTTCACATTGACACAAGTAAATTACGTTAGGGCCCCCAGCGGTAGTTAACTACCGTTGGAAAAACCGTCGACAATTAACTTTCGCTGGTGTCAGCGGTAGTTAATTGTCGTTGTGTTCGTAACATAAGAACACACAGAACCCAACTTCCAGCCACTCTATCATCACCATCTCTCTCTAAAAATTCAAAATTTTCACTCTCTCTCTCTCTAAAAAAAACTCTACCAAATCATCCAATTTTTTCTCGCTAAATCACAAGTAAGTTATCACTTATGCTATTGTGATAAATTTAAGTTAGTATTCATGTTTATAATTTTAGTTGTAATTTAATTTGTAAATTTTGAATTTTTTTTAATATAGTTATGTTGTAGATCTGAAATGTTATTAACAAATATTATGAGTACTTGTTATAATGGAGTTATATTGCTTAAATTTATATATTTTTTCGAATTATATACATTTTTTAGGGTTTGATTTTTTTAGATTTAATATAGTTATGTTGTAGATCTGAAATGCTATTAACAAATATTATGAATACTTATTATAATGGACTTATATTGCATAAATTTATATTTTTTTCGAATTTTATAAATTTTTTAGGGTTTATTTAAGATTTTTAGGGTTTATGTAAAATTTTCACTACAAGTGTTTGAATGAGTTTTTAATTGATTATTTTTAATTTTTAATTGTGTATATTTGAAACAATGGCCGGGTGGATCGACGTTCATGCAGAATTCAACGGCGGAGAACCTCAGAGGTTGAAGGTTCGGTGCCTTGGTGTAACGTTAAGAGGTCTCAAGGATCAACTTAATGAATTCAACCAAGGAGTCAACCCCAGAGCACAAGGAGGGTGAAATTAGTTCGGTATAAACATCCAACGCTCGACGAGGGGAGAGTATCATTCACTTGGGTGTAATTAAAAAACGACGAAAACGTGAAAAACATGTTTTGGGAGCACAACATGTTCCAGTGGATCGATATGCGTGTAACGTTGCTGAGATCAACTGAAGATATCATCAAAATTTTGATTCCACCATAAGATCGTGATTAGGTAGGGAAATGCAACTTCCAACTACAACAATTGTCTTCCTTTAAATTGGGTAATTCAAACTTGTTAAACGGCAGGATTCTAGCATTCAACCGACATTTCTATTGTTCCTTTCAAAAGATTAAGTTTTTGTTAGGCTTGTTTAAATGAAGGTATTGAAGTGTCAAGGAATGGACCTTATTCTTTTGACACTTGAATACCGTCATTTAAATAAAGCCTAACAAGAATTTAATATTTTGAATGGAACAATAGAAATATCGGTCGAATACTGGAGTCCTGTTGCATAGCAAGTTTGAATTTACCCCATTCAGAGGTAACATAATTGTTGTTGTTGGAAGGTACATTCCCGAATGTAATGTAATGAGTCGTCCATATAAGTTAGGAACTTGTATTATTGAGAATCAACTATATAAGTTATGATATCGAATGGAACAATAATTTATTTATTCACTTTTTGACTTTATATATCAATATATTTGAGTTTCACATTTATTATAAATTCATGTACTTTACGTGTAATGTGTTGCATAATGTGCAAAATTTGACGCATTTCAAACAATTGTGAAACATTAACGCATTATCGTTTTTGTGTAATGTTACCGATTAATTGATAAATTATAAAATGTTGATCTTTGGGATTGCTGGATGTTGTTGTTTCGGTTTGATTTCATGCGGAATTGCCGTTTGAAATTACAGGTACAAACAGGCCAAAATGGCTGGAAAAACCATTGCAGACTGCACTGGTTCTGTTTACTAGTGTGAATGGCAGTTAACTGCCGCTAGGGGCTATTAGGTAATTTTCTTGTGTCATTGTGAACTTTTCTATGTCATAAAAGCAATCTTCGATTAATTAGAGGGATTGAGCCTTAAATATTGAGCTTGAATTTTAATAGGGTTTTTTAGCCCAGCCCTAAAAAGCCTGGTACCCGTTAGGGCTAGCCCGAACGAACCGCGGGTAGTCTGTTAGCCTGCATAACAAAAAATAAAAAATTTATATATCTAATTTTAAATAAATTAGATATGTTATGGTTATAGATATTTATATATTCGATCTTTAAAATTATAAATAACAAATCGAGTAAATATAATTTTATATTAAATTTATATTTGTGTTAATTCATTAAATTTTCACTTTTATTTTTTTACTTTGATGATCAACTAAGTAAAGAATTATTTAAAATATATATATATATATATATATAATTTGTAGGATTTTTTATAACATATCTAATTTTTTAGTTTACGGCGTTTGTACGAAAATGTTTACAATTTATTTTTGTGCTAGACATTATTTAAACATATTAAAAATATTTTTTGTAAAAATTTATAGGAGTATTTTATAGTACTTTTTTCTTAAAAAAATGTAATTTTTAATATGGGCCGGCCTGTTTAGCCCGCGGCCCATTGAGGGCCGGTCTCGGGTAGTATATTTCAAGCCCGTTTTCCAACCAGGCTTTTTGGCCCGGCTCGATAAAGCTCGAAGCCCATTAGGGCCGGCCCTAAACAGGGCGAGCCATCCGTTTTGACAGTTCTAACTGAGGCGCCCAGGAGCGCAGAGCGAGACACCCAGGTGCCCAGAAGGTGAAGAAAGTGCCCAGGCGCATGCATGGGGGTGCCTGGCACCCGTACATGCAAGGCACATGTGCCTGGCGCTTGGCTGTGGCGCCTAGCGCCCAGTGACTTGCAAAACAAGTCACTTTTGTTACTTTTTTGCCCCTGAAAACCCGTGATTTTAGTCCAAGTTAGGCAGAAACTTTCTCTATATAATGCCTTCCTCATTCACAATTTCTCGTTCAGAACTGGATTCGTTCAAGAGCAAGGCGATTCTAGGAGGCAAGGAGGAGTTCTATCTTCTTCCTATCTTTTCTAAGATATGTTTTTATCTTTTTGTATTTTGTCTTAGTTATCATGTGTAACTAGATATTTATAGACTAGGGTTGTAAGATGAACCTCTATTTGTTTTGATGGATAATTATTTAATTTAATGTCGTTTATTTTAGTATATTTTTGTTCGCTATTAAGTTTCATTAGGATTAGTTTATTCCAGCGAAGTGCAACCCTAGATTAAGTACTTAGGTCATGACAGGGTTTAATATTGATATTACTATCATGATGCTTATATCTTAATATTTACATCTTGTATACTAATATCTACCTATCTAGGAAGTAATAAGTGATTAGTAACTAGACGAAGATACCGAAAGCGAGTTGACCCTAGTAGTAAGTACTTAGGAGGTGACATTACTAATACTGAGTAAAATATGCTGAACCTAGGATGTAACTAATTATTAATTCGGGAAACAAGCACCAAGGGGAGTGAACAATGAGACCATTGTCCTCGACCTCTTGGTAACGTAGACGCTGATAGGGCTGCCTGTTTGTAGAACTACCAAGGGGAGAAGAAGAATATGTTATGAGTGTCCTAAGATTCATAGATGAGAAGACCTTCGGGAACATTGACCTTCATTGCCTTTGGAAACCTAGAAACGCCAATTTAAGTTTATGTTTCAATTACCTTTGAATTAGCAAGACCTCACACGTAAGGATCACTGTGTGACCAGCAGGTGCAGTTAGCCATCGGAGGGATAGACCTAAATCAACCGAGATACAATAAACCCCGCAAGTAAGGATCATTGTGCGATCAATAGGTGTAGCTTGGCAACCGACTTGGTTAGAACGTCCCAACGACCACATCACTTGTATAGTCTAGTTAAGATAACTAAACATAACATGAATGTCATTTAACTCCAACAAAATAAATAGGGGGGATTCAAAGAGTCCTAACTGCTGCTTACTTTTCTGCAACCAAAATAGGTAACTTACTTTGTTGCAAACAGATAAAAATTGCAATCTCTAAACCTTATCCCTTTTATTTTATATCGTCAACTTAAAATAAGTAACGTGAGTTGTTTGGACAAAACAACAATCCATGTGGATACGATACTCTACTTATCACTTTATTACTTGGTAAATGATTATGTACACTTGCCTAATCCGACCATCAAGTTTTTGGCGCCGATGCCGAGGATTGTTGATATTTTTGACTAAGCGATTCAAATTACTTATTTCTATCTTTTATTTTTTAGTCCTTTGTTTTTCCGCATTTTATTTTTCTGTTCTCAAAAATTCAAAATACCAAAAAAAAAAATCCAAAAATACCAAAAAGATTTATTCCAGTTGACTATGTTCTACTAAGAACTTTGTGTAGTTTGTTTTATGCGTAATACCAAAACAGGTATTCTGCAATTTGATCCAGACATAACAAAACTGAATGAGCACTTCAAAAAGTAGTCTGAATCGCAAGAGCAAGGTGTTCATCAGTGTTTTTGGCGAACAAGAAGGGCTGATTTTGGTTATTACAAGCAGGATCAAACCAGAAATCCTAGGACATGTTGTGAATATTGTTTTCAAAAAAGTGAGTAAACGCTCATCAAATTTATAGGTTGTTTTATGAACAAAACAAGACGAGTTCTTTTGCAAGAAAAAAGTAACTGTCTCTCGACAGGACAAGTAAAAAAGACTTGAAAATGTAAAGGAAATGCAAGTAAAAGACTTTAAAGGTTTAAAACACATAAACTTAAAGAAAATATAAATCGCATTAATGTAAAGGTGGTTCGACAAATCAGATTACATACATCATGTATGACACTTTTCACTAGACGTCAATACTTCAAGTGTTAGAATTTCTATAAGTGATTTGTGTCCTATTTTCCATATGGAAAACTACTATTTATACATAGCAAAATAACTGAAAAAGGCTAACTCCCACGATCAACACTTCTTTGTATCGGACAACCGCCTGTCACCCACGTCTTCCACTAAAGGAAACCGTTTCTTTTTGGATTCAAGTTCCTTCCTCTTCAACGGTAACTGCTTGGCTTCAACCAACTTGCACCTCGGCTCATGTCTTGTCGAGCCTTGAAGTTTTTTGATTCTTGCACGCGCTAAGTCTAGACTCTGTCGAGATCCTCATGCTAAAGAAAAAGGCTTTGATTCCTGAAAAATTAAAAGTCAACAAATGTTGAGTGCATTAATTGAAACTGTTGAAATTGCAGGCTAACAAATTGACCCCCCAAAAATGCCATTTTCGACTGAAAAAGTTTGAAGAAGAAGATTGGCATTTTTGAAACACTCTAAGCACCTGACGTCATGCTAATTATGACTTTTAAGAGTGGTCTTTTCAAGTTTCCTTTCACTGCTGACTTCAGAATTTAGTGGGCCAATGCTCTTGACTGACTGGCAGCATATCAACGGATTAGAACCCCAAGAATTCATTTACATCCCATCAGAGGACATCGATTTAACTTTTTCCCAGTTTTGTCATCATAATGGCGACTTTTAGGGAGTTCATGGGTTTTGATTTCTTCGAGAAAATTTCTTAACTTCCCATTAACTCAAAGAAAACTACCACTCCCCTTAACCCACATACTCCCTCCGGTCTCAAATATAAGAAAAGATTCCTTTTTTAGGTTCATTGAATAATTGATGTATCTGCTTTACAATGTAGACCAGATACATTAACTACTCAATGAACTTAAAAAAAGAATCTTTTCTTATATTTGAGACCGAAGGGAGTAGTGGTTATCGAAAAGGAAAAAATGAAGGGTTTCGTTCCATCCACTAACTCCAATGCTTATAAAGACCCAATTTCTTATTCATTTCTCATCCAACTTCCATCCCCTAAAAGAAAACCTGCATCCTTACTAGTATTTATAAGGTAATCCAAAACAGCAACATAATCAGTAATATTTGACTCATTAGGGTAATGACAGTGCTCCAAAGCAACCATATTCCGAAACAAAATTTCGGCTTGATCATCAACTCTTAACTAAGGAATTTCAAGAACTCCTTCTGAAAACCTCAAGTCAAGTAAACACTCACTTTTAGGCTTTGTTTGAAGAGGAGGGGAAGAGAAGACTTTGGGTGGAAAATATGAGGAAAAATGAAAAAATCTTTCAATTTTTTTAAAAGAGTAGTTGTTTAGAGAATGATAAATTAATGCATATGATGATTACTATATTTTTAATTTTAAGAACATTATAACAACATAGATTATGAGTCCCTCCAAATGAGAAAAGTTTTGTATTATGAAGAAAGTTAACCCCCAAAGCCCTCCCCTCTCATTTCCCTCTATTTCTTCCACTTGCTCATTTTTTTCTCAAGTCTTCTCCCCTTCCTTTCCGAACTCACAAACAAAGCCTTAGTGTTCACTTGAAACCTAACTCCAGCTTTTAACAACTCATTTGCATGGTGAGTCCTTTTAATCTCTCTATATGATGTAGTTATAGGGAGTTCTATGTGGAAAGAAGAAGAAAAAAAACGAGAAAGTGTTTTTGGTGCCATGTTTTAATGACATAATTTCATCATTACTTCACACATGGCTCAATATGGTTTTTTCAAAAAAAAAAAAGAGGAAAAAATATACAGCATCTTTTAAAAAACATTCAGGTCATGGTTTGAAAAAATGAATTAAATACACCTAGAAAATATAGATTTTTAAAAAAGAAAAACCTAAAAAGTATCTAGAAAATATAGAATTTTCTTTTTCAGAAACCTAAAAAATATAGAATGACTATTATTTTGCTACCTTTTTATTCACCAAAGAGAGCTTTTGTAGCTAAGTTAGGATCCTTTTCGTTTATAAAAATAAATTCAAATTGCCATTAAAAAAGAGATACACACAAAATATAGATTGTGGGTCCTACTAACAAGTGGATTCCACCATCATTAACTATTTTCAAATTTTACTGTCTTTATCTCTCAAAATGAAAGAAATATAGAAGATTAAAAATGGGAAAGATCTTGACTCTTTTAAATGGTAAAGAAAAAAAAGTTGGAGATTTATGAGTAATTGTTTTATAAAAAAACTGACTCACTTAAAAAAATATCACATGATTTTAAAATGTCTAATAAGGATATACTTTGTCGACTAAGTATAACACATATGTATTTTTTTCATTGTTAGATTGCACGAAATACCAAAAGTGAATGTATTTGAGGTTGGATAAAAAATGCATGAAAGAGAATGACATCTAAAAACTTATATTTAATATTAAAAAAATTTAAAATGACATCTAAAAACTAAAAAAATAGTTCATCATAATGTTCAAAGTTCTGAGGGAGCGTACAATGGGTTGGATAATCACATTTGCCTAAGAAAAGCCACAAGTGATATTGACACCACATCATCATTCAAAACCTTAATACATTAGATATATTGGTCATCTTACTTATATGCTACTCAATATATATATTTTCTTGCTTCCAATGTAGAAGTTTAACTCACACATTACACATTAACATCTCTTTGCTAAGTGTGAGCCTTTATGTGTTTGTTATTTGGTAAGATAGACAAATAAGTTCAGAGGCACAACATGATAAAAAAAATGTGGGTCGGTAGTGGTTCCATAGAGTAATGTTGTTGTTCCTTTCTTTCATGATAAGAAGGAAAGCAAATTAGAAAAAGAAGGAAGATGGAAAAAGAATTTGAACATGATAGAAATGATAAGGGGAAAAACTAAGGAATGTATGTTTTATTCGTGAGAGTATAGAAAATAGAGTGAGTTGGTGATAATTTATGGATTTGTTGAAGGAGTTGGAGATTATTGGCTAATTATGCTACCAAAATATTAAATTTATAAAAAATTGTCACATAATTTTTTTTTTGAATAAAAAAATGTCACATCAATTTAAAATGTCTAGTAAACATGTTTTTTATAAACTCAGTATAATGCATCTATATTTTTTCACTGTCACATCCCACCGAATACCAAAAATGAAGGAATTTGAAATAATAGAGGTTGACACCCACAAGCTAAAATTTAAGATAAAAAAAATTAAACAAATGACACCTTAATTAACAAAACAAATCATCATAATGTTGGAATTTTCTAGGAGCTTACAATTAGACTTGTCATCACATTAGTCTAAGAGCAACCACACATGTGAGGTTGACACCACATCTTCACCCAAAGTTTTAAGACATGAGGTATATGTGTCATCTCACTTATATGTTGTTCAACATCTATTCTCCATACAACGTGAAATTTTAACTCACATTTGATACAACAACATTTCTCTATCAAGTTTTAGACTCTTTATGTAAGTGATCCACCACAAAGAACCACTCTCTTCCACCCACAATATTGAATTAGGATATGATATCACCTTTGGACCTTCTATGAGAGCCAACAAACGTGTAGATCGTCAAATTAGTGAGGGAGCGACCACACAAGTGAGAATAATACATCAACCTCATCCAAAATTTTAGTGCTTAAGTATGAGTTTTTCACTTATTTGGTGTTTCACTTCCACTCTTTTATCCAATGTTTCACTTTAATTTACATTTTGATACATCACAATATTCTCTCTCAAATATGATGAAATTATAATTTGTACTTGGCACGAGTTTTCGTACTAGTTAACATAAAATTTAGAGAGATAAGAGTTTGAAATTGAGCGGAATTATATTTATTACATTTACTTTCACACGCCTTCCTTCCTATGTCTATGTGAAAATTCAAATATTATTAGTTGATGAGTGTTATGGACTATATTTTTTTAAGGGTTAAATATGTTTTTTGTTCCTATAAATTTTGGAACTTCTAAGTTTAATCCTTACTTAATAATTTAAATGTAGTTTTAGTCCCTACTAAAACAAAGTTTTTCTAATTATTCTTAAACTCTTAAATTTTTGAACAATTTTTTTGAGACAAGTTTAGAACATTACCTTGGTTCGTTGTCTAAAATTTAAATTTTTTAACTTGAAATGAATTAAATATGGATTTTTTTAAAAGACAAAAGTCCAAGATAAAAGTAACAAAAATTTGGACGTAGAAATAAAATTTTGAGATATTTTTTTGCAGGCGAACTTTTAGTAATGTTCTTAACACTTATGAAAAAATGTTCAAAATCTTAAAAGTTTAAGCATAATTAAACAAATTTAGATTTAATAGGGACTAAAACTGAATGCATAAATTTTTTATAGGGACTAAAAACACCCCTAAAATTAAGTAAGAATAAAGTTAAAAGGTTCCAATTTTATAGGGACCAAAAAAATTTATAACCTTCTTTTTAATCTATCTAACACACGTTTTCTTATTCAATAAAACTCATGAATTTTATACTTTAAAAATTGATCTCATACAAAATAGTGAGACTCGATAAATTTTATTCAATAAATGACATGTAGTAAATGTTAAAAGATGTTCAAAATATAATGGATTGTAGGTTTTTTTTGTCAAAATTCGAACCTTAAACCTTGCATATATTATGCATTGTTCATACTTACGAGGAGAATATAAAGTTGGTTTATATGAATTGCTATGTTTACTTCCATTAATTGATTGGTTGGTTGGTTACAAGTTACAACCACCTTCCGTACATCTATTTAAATAAGATGTTAAATAAAGCCTTCCTATTCCACGTGTGTCTATCATATAATTACCTTTTTCTTTTTTTTAAATAGTATTAAATAGAGACAAATATTGTCCGTGAGCATAGGCAGGACAATGCATTATTATATGTAGGGGTCGGACACCCCACTTATTCACGATAAGGTGAATTCTAGCTATTAGGCTACCTGACCAAAAAAAAAATAGAGACAAATACTTCATTCATCTATGTATCTAAACACTCATTTGACTTTATTTTTGTCACTAAATGTAAATCCCTTCTCAAATTACGCATTTATTATTGTTTTCTTAAACATATCCTAATATGAAATATGAAAATCTTTTTGAAAATCTTCATATAATAAGGATAGAGAGAGTGTGAAAAGAATTGAAACTTAAAGCCAACGACCAAGCTTTTCATTTTCTCTCAAGATGTCATTATCCAGCTTGGTTGATGATATGACTGTGATGCTCCACACAGTAGAGCCACCTTCAACCAAAGATCGTTGCATCTACAAGGTCCCCTCTGTTATTCGCAAACATAATAAAGACGCATACACCCCTAATTTCGTTTCCATTGGCCCTTTTCACCACGGTCACCCCCAGCTCAAAAACATGGAATGTCAGAAACTCGTTTACTTCAAAGCTTTTCTCCAACGAACCTATGCATCTTTAAGCATCTTGATCAACGAAATAGATTCTATCTTATCTGATTTCAAATGCCATTATTCCGAAACCCTACCATTTTCTGACAAAGAACTTGTTAAGTTAATCTTAATCGATTCCGGTTTTATAATTCAACTTTTTTGGAAATATTCTCGGGATGATTACTTAGAACCTTGGTTTGATGCTGGTATAAGATCAGATTTATTGTTACTTGAAAATCAGCTTCCCTTTTTCGTTATTGAAAAAATTTACAGTCTTTCATGTTCTAGTGTTCCTTCTTTTCTTGAACTCACTATTAATTATTTTCAATATTTCAACATTTCAAAAAAATCAGAACTTGGTATTAGTATAAGGCACTTCACTGATCTGATTAGGATATTTCATTTGCAACATCCTATTGAAAGTCAGCCGAGTAGAGACAAGATCGGCGAACAGATAATACTTCTACCGAGTGCAACTCAGTTGTTAGAAGCTGGAGTTAGGTTTCGAGTGAACGCTGAAAGTGAGTGTTTACTTGACTTGGGGTTTTCGGAAGGAGTGCTTAAAATTCCTCGATTAAGAGTTGAGGATGGGACCGAAATTTTGTTTCGGAATATGGTTGCTTTGGAGCAATGTCATTACCCTAAAGCGTCATATATTACTGATTATGTTGTTGTTTTGGATTTCCTTATAAATACCGGTAAGGATGTTGATATACTTGTTCACAAAGAAATACTGGAAAATTGGCTTGGAGACAGTGATTCTGTGGCTAACTTGTTTAATGGTCTTGGCAAAAATGTTATACATGGTAATATCGGTTCTCATTTCTCTGATCTTTGCAATGGCTTAAATGCATTTTGTAGTAATCCTAGGAATAAGTTGAAGGCTTCTCTCAGGCGTGATTATGGCAAAACTCCTTGGCAAACTGCTGCTTCCGTTGCTGGAATTTTACTACTTGTTCTCACTTTACTTCAATCAGTTTGTTCTGTCATGCAAGTAGTACAAGCCTCCTAGTGTTTTCTTTCATTGTTGAGTTCATCATTATTATTATTATTACCACCATCATCATCAATGTACGTTGTTTGTTTTCTATGTTTCATTATCTTTTTTGTGTTGCATTAGATTGAAATTGTAATTTCATATAAATAGGTGTTCTGCTAAATAAAAGAGCAACTTGATCATGTTGTATTGTTGTTAAACACAATTGCTCCATCCTCGTGAGCGTAGCTCAGTTGGTAAGGACAATGCATAAGGTACGGGTTCAAACCTCGACAAAAAAAAAACACAATTGGTCCAATAGTGTTGTTGGCAAAATCTAGGGGTGCAGGTAGAAATTCCTAACTAATGTCGCGTCTCAAATGTGTTTGGTTCCACAGTGATAAAAAAACCATTCTTGAATTAATTGATTTTATAGAATTGATTTAGGCGAAAAAGTGACTTTAATGTAACATGATTTATGTTTGGATAGCTTGATTGAAAAGTGATTTTTCATAATTCAAGTTGTTTGGATAATTTTGATCTAAATTACTTTTGAGTGTGAATTTACCAAAATAGGTTTGAATTAATTACACATTTGGTCCCTTAATTAATTTTTAGGTTTCGTTTTAGTCCCTTAATTAATAAAAGTTTCGTTTTGGTCCCTTAAATGTACTTTCGTTAGTCAATTTAGTCTCTCCCCATTAATTTTAAAAAGAAACCGTTGGATCATGCAAGTCTATAGTATCTTAAAGTGAACCATCAACACTAAATATTTTTTCCTTTTCTTCTTCTTCCCCTCTCTTCTTCATCATCTTCATAGACCATCATCAAAGCATACCAAAAAACCAGAAAGAAAAAAATTGAAATTCAATGAAAACATAATCTCACAATCAAATTTGCATTCAATACAAATTTGTGGGACCATAATCTATTTTCAACAATAAATACAATAATTGACAATAAAAACATATAGGTTAATCGGTCTTTACCCCTGTAATATAAGTCATCCTGTAATTTTTTTATTCACCCCTGTAAAAAAAATTATTTACCCCCTAATAGGCCAAACAAAAACCAATTTTTTATTTTCTTTTAAGAAATTTTCGTTTTTGTTTGGCCTATTAAGGAGATAAATAAATAAAAAATTACAGGGGGATAAATATAAAAAAAATTATAGAGGTAAAACTGAAAATGACCTATATTACAGGAATGTAACGACCTATTAACCCAAAATATATCAACCATGCAAATTAGATCTGCAGATTTATAAAAATAAACATCATAGCCAACATTGGTGAAAGTTGATTAATTTGTTATTGGGTTCTGCATTCATCCCAAAGACACATGATTTATAAACCAAAGAGCCAAACTCCAGACCCTTACCGAAATAGAGTCATCCTTTAACAAAAAAAATTATAAGAAAAAGTAATAAAACCATGAAGATCTCGTATAAACACTACAACAACAAAAAATTGAATGAAGAAGAAGATAAACAAAGTCGAGGGAGGAAGGGTCTAAGCCTTAGATTCATTTTGGGGCTTGTAGGGATTATTGTGATTTTTCCATCCTTCAGGTTGTGTGGTAAATGATTTGTTGAATATTAGAGAGATCAGGGTCCAACTTGAAGATGAATTTGAAAATTTCAGTTTCAACTTGAAGATTATGGTCCCACAAATTTGATTGTGAGATTATGTTTTCATTGAATTTCAATTTTTTACTGGTTTTTTTGGTATGTTTTGATGATGGTCTATGAAGATGATGAGGAAGAGAGGGGAAGAAGAAGAAAAGGAAAAAAGATTAAGTGTTGATGGTTCACTTTAAGTACTACAAACTTGCATGATTTAAAGGTTTTTTTAATTAACGGGGAGGGATTAAATTGACTAACAAAAGTATAATTAACTAATTAAGGGACCAAAACGAAACTTTTATTAATTAAGGGATCAAAACGAAGCCTGAAAATTAATTAAGGTACCAAATGTGTAATTAAGTCAAAAAGAAAAGGAACATTAATAAAATAAGAGAGTGCAACACTTCAGGAAATGGTAAATTGATTACCAAAGCACATCAATAAAATGTTGAAGGCTGAAGCGTTTTTCTTTGGACACAAGTTACCCATATTAGCTCCAACCTTAAATCGATTTTGGAACAACAATCACTTAAAATTATAAAGAGCATCCAAACAAATTGATTTATTAAGTACATAACTCACGTTTTACTGTGTGAACTTACAACCAAACTAGCACCACATTGAAATTTTATAGGATTAACTGATCATTTGGTCCCATAACTTATTTCTTGTTTTCAATTTGGTCTAGTAACTCTAAAAAATTTCTTTTCTGTCCTTAACATATAAACTTTGTTAGTCAAAAAAAGTCTATGTCTGTTAACTTTAACTTTAAATGTCTATGACGGATCAACATTATAGACGGTCCACCATAGACCTCATTAATATTGTTAATTTTCATTAACAAAATCCAACACCAATTACCACCACCACCCAAGAAAGATATAAAAATATTACAACCAATTAATACATACTCCCTCCGTCCCTATATATGTAAGCTCCTTTTGTTTTTTTTTTCCACATTTCCTAAGAAAAGTTGTTAGTGCAATTAATGTGTCTATTTTGTGTGTTAATATTATCAAATTGTCTTTTGTTTGTATGTGTATTAAGTTTGACTTTTCATATTTCAAGATAAGTTAGTAGTATTAATTAGGGGTATGTTTAGGAAAAAAATAATAAATGTATCTAGTAATTTAAAAAAGGGTTTACATTTAAAAAAATAAAAATAAAGTCAAATTAAATACTTAGATATAGAAACAGAGCAAGTATACACGAACCAACCAAAATTATCTGATACGGTTGTGCTAATATATAAGGTAGGAAGATGTAAATTTAAATAGAAGTACGGAAGGTCTGAATTAAATAGATGTACGGAAGGTTGTGTAACCAACCAACCAACCAATTAATGGAAGTAAATGTAGTAATTCATACCTAAACTAACAATCATTATATTTTGAACATTTTTTTTAACATTTACTGCTTTTTATTGAATAAAATTTATGTGGTCTTACTATAAACTGGGATCAATTTTTAAAGTATAAAATTTATGAGTTTTATCGAATAAGAAAACATGTGTTAGAGAGTATTAAAAAAAATTAAATATGTTCTTGGTCCCTATAAAATTGGGATCATTTAAGTTTAGTCTTTACTTAATTTTAATAGTGTTTTTAGTCCTTGTAGTCTCTACTAAATCTAAATTTGTTTAATTATGCTTAAACTTTTAAGATTTTGAACAATTTTTGCGGAAGTGTTAAGAACATTACTAAAATTTAGTCGGCAAAAAATTATCTCAAAATTTTATTTCTACGTCCAGTTTTTATTACTTTTATCTTGAATTTTTGTCTTTTAAAAAATTTCATATTTAATTCATTTCACGTTAAAAAATTCTAAATTTTAGTAAACGAACTTTTTGTAATGTTCTAAACTTGTCTCAAAAAATTTGTTCAAAAATTTAAGAGTTTTAGTAGGGACTAAAACTACATGAAAATTATTTTTATAAGGACTAAAAAAATCTATTAAAATTAAGCAAGGACTAAACTTAGAAGTCCCAAAATTTATAAGGGACAAAAAAAACATAAGCCTACATTCAATTTAATGCAAAATGGTAACATGGGACATTGGATGGACCACCACAGAGAGCATGTGCTTCTTATTTATTTACTTTTAGAACAATGATGAATATTTATAATTAGTTGTTAAAATGTTACTAGAGAGAGTGTTGAAGCCACATAGATCATGCACTCTTCCTTTGTGTGGAAAGAAAGTTGAAAAGAAAATAAAAGATTATACTATTTTCTCTCCTTTGAATGTGAAATGAGAAGGAAAGAGGGCAAGATATAACTTATATCCATTTATTTATTTACCTACCACTTACAAAAATTTAAAAACATGTTACATCAATGCATTTCTTTCTTTTCATTTTTCCATTCACTAAACAAACAATTTTTCTTCTTCTATTCAAACATGTATGAGGTTGTTTAATTTTCTCTCTGTTTACTTTCTACCCAGCAAATTTATATCCACCTATTTCTCTCCACATTCAAACAAATTATTCCAACCTTACATACACCTCTCAAAAACACAACTTCCTTTCTATCTCTATATCTTCACTTTTTCATTTTGTAATAATATTAAATTTCTTCCATGACCAACAATAGGTTCTAGTGGAGCACAAATGCTAGTTCAGAATTTGAGGGTTTGCTACAATATCACCTCCGATCCGATCGTTTCTCTTGTGATCCTCCTATTTTATCTATATTATGTAAAACAACATTTGAAAGTTATCTCTCGAAACCTTTAAAAACACAAACAAACAAACAAACAAAAAAACACCTTTCAAGAGTTATCTCCCGAACGGTTCTCACAGTTGTAGGGAGTACAAAAGAGCAACGATCGAATTTTTAACAAATACAAACCTAGCAATCACAACTAGATAGAAGTTGTCAATTGAATGGAACGTAACATAAAATTAAGCACATTGTCGTAATTTGTTTCACGCCATTTAGAGATATGACTTAAATAGTGTTTATAAAACTTAATAACCTTCACATTACAAGTCCATATTTTGGCGACAAGTTTGACCTTCAACCCAAATTTTAAGATAGCATCAGAGTCGGTCTTATATATGTTTTCAGGTCACTCATATTAGATAGTATTAGAGTTTGTCATACATATGTTTTCGGGTCACTCGTATTATCCATGCACTAGATTCAATAGCCTAAGAAAGGGTGTTTTAGGAAATATTCAAAGTCTCGTATTAGGTACGAAATGGCATACAAGACTCCCAACAGCCTTATATCCCAAGTTGATACGAGACTCTCAACACACACTCTCACGCTAAGAACTAGAAAACCGAAGCAAGTAATGATACAAGTAGAATAACTCTATAATCTTGCAGGATTATAGAGTGAAAGAACAACAGTTGTCAAATTATGAGCTAAAGATTTTGCACCAAAGTATGTGAATCAGTACTAATAAACAGATTATATGATTCCATATTATGTGCCAAACATATAATTTCTCTTATACTTTAAACAGTTATGCAAAACAACACCAAACACTGAATACTAAATTGATGAATGATATATCATTTGTTGTGTTTGGAAGAACTTATTTTGAGTTTATTCAAGCTTATAGCATATAAATCGTGTTTACATAAACTCCTTATACTAGCTCATAGAAGTAGCTTATCAGAGCTTGTGTGAAATTTAGCTTCAAAAGCTCTTCAATCCTAGAAACAACTTACACATGAGCTCTTGCGCAATAAATGTCTGTTCAATAAACGCTTATTTAAGTTGTTTACCAAAACACACCTCATATCACACATGGACTGAGTTCCAAATCAGTCATTAGCCTAAGCTACTAACTAGTTTCCATTTTAATCATGAATAGATTCATCTTTAGATTCATCATCTTTCCATTCTACTATTGCCAAAGTATGGCGGCCACCACAAGCGACGAGTTTGGCTATCCAATTTCCCTCAGCTTCACCGTCACCATCACTGAGATTCTGTGGAGGAGGGATGTCTATAGGTACCTCCATTGGTTGACCAGTAGTGACTTTCCTCCCATATCCCAGACGCCCATGATCACCTCTACCAAACTGCAAATAATTCCATCAACATTAGAATAAATATTTCAAAATAATAAATGCATCTCAGAAGGGCTAATATAAATTGGCCGAAAAACTCACAGAATGAAAACTGCTACTAATCTATAATATCAATATATAGAAGGGATATCAAATTTTGGTGTGACTTTTATTTCAGATTAAACAAAACATCGCAAAGAAAATTGAGATGATAAGCAAACTACTTACAGAAAATATGCGCCCATCTCGGGTTAATGCAACAGAATGAGTACCTCCACAGGACACCTGACCACAAACCAATAAATAGATATTTCAGCATAAACTAGTTGTAACTATTATTAATAAAAAACACTAATGACTATTTTACAACCGACCCTGAAAGAACTTTGTCTCTTGAGGTTATAACGTTAAACTCTTATCACTGAGCTAACACCTTATGGCATTATGTAATTCAATGGAAGCTAATTAGAGATGATAAGATAAGAAAAAAGTACATAATTAGAAAGCGCTCTTTGTGAAGTCGAAATCATTTAGTAGATACCTATGCTACATACTAAAAATCAATCAGAGTGTATAGTTACAGAGATATTACCTGAACAATATCTTCGCCGGCTAAAAGTTGAACCCTCTGAGGTAACATTTTACTGCTCTTATCACTATCACCAAATCCAAGCCTACCATGTTCTCCCCTTCCCCAGCCATATACCTGAAACAAAAACATCAGCAAAGATAGCATTATAGTCTACTCTCATTAGAAAAACACCACTGTGGAAAAAAATATATGGTTATCACATAGTGAATCGGAAGACCTATTTTTCAAATCACGAATTGAATCTAGTTATAAATCGTAAGACATGTTACCAATGAAAAATGTCATTTTTAAATGAAAACAAGTGACGTTACAAAACTATAAGCTGATATATTGTATTTAAACCTCAAAATGGTTTAAGATTCAATTTATAAATCAAATGACAAAAGAAAGGTTGTTGGTTATACAAAAGTAACAAGAAAAGGTGGTTGATAACACTAGGTTTAGGTAGTGGTTTGTTAGTTTGGATCGGGATTCATGTGAAAAATAGATACACACTAGAGATTCATATCGTTTGAGTCCAATTTAATATCGATTGAGATACAACTCGTGTGATTTGTATCTTTAACCATGAAAAAATCCACTAAAAACTTTGGCGCTTCAGTTTTTTGATACCATGAATATCGCAAGATACCAGTTTCAGCAGAATAAACAGGAAAGTATAACTTTGAATTTATAGTAAAAATAGTCAAACACACGCTACAAATATTCTACATGGATTTCTTGAAAGTAAAATTTAAAAATAATTGATTCTAGAAAGAAAGAAAAAAAAGAGCACCTCTCCATCAGTCAATGCAGTAGAGTGCCATCCACCGGCTGCAATATCTACCTATAGTTTCAAACAAATTAAGAAAATAAATTAGATAAGCTATTTTAGATATGAGTGAACAACAACAAAAAAACAAGCATCCAGTGTCGTGTCTTCTGTAACGCCAATATTAATAAAATTCCATTATTCTAAATATGACTTTCCTCTCTAAAATCCTATAGTTTCATCATATTATACAAACAACATCCAGCAACTCAGTGTTGTCAAATAGCGGCTATTATGGAACTATAGCATAGTGGACAGTATTGAACAAATCAATATTTCTCTGTCATACATTACTTAGTACAAAGTGTTCTCAAATATCAACTATAACGACACTATAGCACTGCAGCGTTCTGAAATTTTAACAAAGCCGTTATTTTCTGCGATCACAATTGACAACACTGACGCCTACAAGGAAAATTGGGCATTAGAAAAGGAAACAGTGTATAACTTTTTCAGTAATGTATAATCTATTTTACTGCATAATTTAACTAACATCCTGAGTTTCTTCAAAAAAAAAAAAAAAAAGTAACATCCCAAGTTTGACAAGGATTCAATTTAGATTATGGGGGATTGCCTTCAAATACCCATATCACCATATCAGCAATCCTTTTTATAATATTAACAAGGCATGAAGGTTTGAGTAGTGAACATTGTGAAATGTTGAATCATACATTGATCTGATAGGATGATCTAGCTATTTTAGCCATGTGGCACTGCCTATGCATGAAATTGTGTTTAGCCATGTCTTTATATTATAGGCAAAATTACTCCAGCAGTCCTTTAAGTGTAACCCTTTTTTAGGGTTGGTCCTTTAAGTTTTATATTTCCTGAATTGGTACTTTATATTACATTTCATTTGCATTGTTGGCTTTTAAGTTATGGTCATGTTGCATCGTTGTCCTTTATGTTACATTTTGTGACTGTGAACCACAACTTATGTTCTTCAACAAGAGATGAACAATATTCTGGTGCTAATTCATTACCCTGCTCATGAACTAAGACATTGCTGCAAAAAGTTAGGTACTCTAGTTGTAAGGGTTTTAGATTCAGGAACTTAGATTTACAGAAGAAGTGAAGAGGGAAAGGAAATGGACGAATCTGACATGTCTAATTCAGTTTTCTCAATATTAAAATGTCACACATGCTTCTTTTTTTTTAATGAAACTTGTTAAAAGGCTAACAGTGCAAACATAATGTAACATAAAGGACCAATTCAAGAAAATAAAAAGTTAAGGACCGATCCGGGAAAATGGTCAAACTTAAAGGACCACAGACGTAATTCTGCTTATATTATATACAGCACCTTAGTTTGTCTTGTAAGATTAGTTTACATATTACTCGTCAGTATTATGATTTTTTTCCTAATATCCCTATTTATTTAGCATTAAGTATATGTATCCTATAAATAGAGATTAGTGCTTCGTCTTTTGTATCAAGTTATTAGCAATAGTATTCAAAATTCTTATTATTTCTCCCCTCCCTTTATCTAAACCTCAGATCTTCAACTTCTTCGGCCAAAAATGTTTATTTAACATAGACTTATTTATAGTACATGCATCGTGTGGACTATTGCACATATGTTTTACACCGGGGATAAAACATTATCAGACTGTAGCACTAGCCATCTCACCGATGTTATTACTTAAGAGCCTATGTAAGCTCGTGAAATTTTCAGACTCGACTCATAAAGAATAATAGTTACTTAATGTAGAAATAATGTTTAAAACATCTACAATAGTATTTAAACACAATTTAATACTATGTGCAGAGTAATTTACAACATTTTAACCCTAACCAAACCATAACATACCTGAATACACAAACATAACATCACACTTTAATTTGATGTAATTCACAAAATCAAATCACAAGATAAGTTCAGAAATCACAACTAAAGGTTTATACACAGCAGACCAATACAAAGGATTGGATTTAAAAGTAATGCCACAAGACATGATTCGTGATAAAACAGTACTACATGGTGTGATCCATGTAGTTAACCCCACAAAGGGAATGTTTGCATTGCCTTATTTGAGCTGATCTACTGACATATGTATTTCTGAGACTGTTTGGGAGAGCTTATGGAAATAGCTTTTGACATGGCTATAAGTTGTTTTCAGCTAATTTCCACAAGCTTACCAAGATATTTTATGAAAACAACTTATTTTATCTTATATGAAAACAGTTTGACTTTATTTTATCTTCTGTTATAGAAATAATTTATGCATAAGCACTTGCACGATAAGAGCTTATGCTATAAGCATTTATTTAAGTTGTTTATCTGAACAGGACCTTAGTGGGAAAAGGCATTGGTGGTTATAGTACGCAGCAAAGTATATTAATATGCATACTGACAAAATGATCTACAAATAAACATGACTTTGGAAAATGAGATACAAACCACAGTAAGTCCAGAGAGTCCTTGCACAGGAACAGGTTGTGATCTTGGTTGCGTATCTCCAGTTCCAAGTTGTCCATATTCATTATTACCCCAAGCCCACAGAGTTCCATCCTCTTGAAGAGCCAAATTATGAAATGCACCTACTGCTATAAGCTTTATATTATCAAGACCTTGCACCCGAACCGGGACTGAAATCTGTTTACTGCAAGATATGAAGCAAATCTATATGAATTAGCATAAAGCAGAAGCTGTTTAGTCAAGAGCAGATAACCATCCAAATATGTAAAATAAATTCATAGATAATAGGGATATAGTTATGACAAGAGCAAAAACATAAAAAAGTACTCAAGTGGCTAAAGTAATTGTTGGTAAAAGTAAAGAAACAAAGTTGTGTGGCAATGTGCAATATATACAACAAATTTGGTGCATTTAGTTGGCACGGAATTCTCAGTACTTTTGAGAAGGCTTCTTTGGCAAGTAACTTATGATTGACCATTTGGCATAATTTTGGCTGAAGTGCATGGCCTTTTGGACAGAGTTTCGGTAACAAATATGTGTAGGGATTGGGAGGCTTTTCTACAGATAGAAGCTACTATTAGTCTTTGATGAAAGTGGTAAAACTGCTTTTATGTTGGCTTTTTATAAAACATACCTGATCATCTTAATTTTGTAAGCATGTTTATTTATTAAAAAAACATTTTTTCTCGAAAACGTGGAAAATGAACCCTATGTTGATTTCCTTTTATTTACTTGGTTGCTTTCTGTTTTGTTCTTTTGTTTAGAAGGTTTTTATCCTACTGTCTCCTTGTAAGTTGTTATCTTCAGCTCAGTAATAACTTATTTCTTTTGTTCAAAAAAGAGAAAAATTACATGTCACCAGGAGGCCACGGCTGACCCCATGTCCAAACGTGCCCTTCACGTGTAAGTACCACTGAGTGAGTTCCTCCAGCAGCAACCTACACCACAAATAATTAGAACAATGTCAAATAGCAATCTAGAAAGGTCATGATATCAAATATGCACATGGTATGTTATTGTAAAAGAGATGCAGAAGCTCCGTTACAAATCTAAACACTGTAGGACTATATTTATTGCATAATGGCCAAACAATAAGAATCAAATTCAAATTTCGATGCTTATGCATAAGATAGCTCATAGAGTTGTTTAATGTGATGATTGAGGTTTAAAACATGTTGAATGGATGGAGAAGTGCTGTTGTCTGTAAGAACAAATGCGGCATATAAAATTGAACAAATTATAGAGGGATCAACTTGCGTGCATTCTATGAAGCTTTGAGAGAGTAGTTAAGTGGAGATTAAGACAAAAGACTCAGAACAACAACAATAACAACAACAACCAAGCCTTATCCTACTAAGTGAGGATTAAAAAATATTCGGCTTAATGTCAGGGAGATTGATCGAGGCAATGATATTCTTGTTATAAAGACTTGTATTTCACTCAACAAAAGGATAATATCTCAGTAAAGATAGATGAAAAATTGCATAGGAATTCTACTTGTATTTCACTAAAAAATCTGATGAAATTAAGAAACGAACACAACTAAATATTTTCTCAGTAACAAAACAAAGGTAAATCATGTTTGGTTCCATCATTGCATTTGCATTGGAATAAACAAGTTACCTGTCGAACAGAAAGCTTAGGAGCACAAGGCTGAGGGATCACTATATCTCTCCTCAAAGGTCTACCATTGTCATCCTTGCGCTCAGGTTCTTCACCACACTGACCATATTCATTTCCACCTGACATCAAGTATATCTGCTTTTATCATTCTGATAATATATGCATAACAGTGTTGTAAAATAGTGATTATAGTAACACTATAGCATTACAGCGTAGCGGAATTTGAATAAATCTCTATTGTTCTGCGATATGATGTTTATACAAAGTGTTGTTAAATAGAGACTATTCTGGCACTATAGCGTTGTAGGATAGATGAATTTGAACAAACCGCTATTTTCTGCAATCACGATTAACAAAACTGACGCATGATTAAGATATACTGACACACATTCTGATGTTTCTCGATATAGATCAACAGAAGTTCACCGATACTCATTCCGATTTTTCAAAAGTAGAATATCTATAATACACCTATGAGCTAGTTGAAGCCAAATCGTGGTTAATGATGTTGCCACTTTGAAGGGTGATTTCACTTCTAAGAATAAAAGAAAAATACTTCCCTCTATTGTCACAGAGAATGAGAGAAGCAAAAAAATATAATAAACACAGAGATGATGGAGTGGTTTGAAATGAATACCCCAAGCATAAGCTTTTCCGTGATCATCAACAGCCAAACAGTGCCACCCACCAATAGCCGCCTAACATCATTTAAAAAAAAAACACAATCAGAACTGCAAGTCAATAATCAATTCAAATAACGGATTCAACTCCTCTAAAGTGAACAATTCAGTTTATAGCGGATGGCCAAAACTCCACCACATGAACTTGGGAATGCAACCAATGGCACCGCCATAGGAGGTGGCGCTTCACAAATCGCCTATGGCATCTAGAACAAAATCCACCGCACGATTCCAACATGGCCGGTATTTAACAACAGTGTTGTAGGGTATGTTTGGATGGAAGATTTTGGAGAGGAGGGGAGGGTTTGTTTTATTTTTCTAAATTAAAAAGCTATAAAATGTTTCTGAAAATGGTATTTTTCTTTATAGTAATCAAATCCTCACATGACACCAAAGAAAACAACAACATAAGCACGGTAGTAAAATGAAAATACCTGAACAATATGAGCATGGGAAAGTGCTTTGACTTGGCTGGGAATGTTTTCAGTCTTGGTCTCAGCTGGGTGTCCAAGTGTTCCCCTTTGATTCCAACCCCATGTAAACAACTACTCAAAACAATAACAATGAGAAAGAGAATAAAAAAGTCAAATATGATTTTAGTCCCTATAAAATTACAACTCCGTTTAACTTTAGTGCCACAAAAGATTTAAACAAATTTAGTCTTCACCTTTTATATAAACAACTATTCAAAACAATAACAATGAGAGAGAGAATAAAACACTCAAATATGATTTTAGTCCCTGTAAAATTACAAATCTTTTTAACTTTAGCCCAGCAAAAGATAACAATTTTAGTTTCACCTTTTACAAAAACAGGGGTTTCAGTGGTATGCAAGACTAAGAGCGCCCAATATAGGACTAAGGCCATGTTTGAATAAACAGTTTAAGTAAGCTCTAACAGTATAAATCCTATTATATAAGTATTTATGTACAAGTTACTTTTTGATAACAAAGGATAAAACAAAGTTAAATTGTTATCGAGTCTGATTGGATTGGTTTATTTCAGCTTCTCTACTACCATAAGCACTTGTAAGAGTCTTTGAGAAATCTTATGTAAACATCTTATGACATGCCTTATGTCTATAAGTTGTTTTCAGCTTATATGAGTATATCCATAAACTCTACAAGATAGCTTATGAAAACCACTTATAGCTTATATCAAAATAGTTTGAGTTTATTTCATCTTTTGTTATAGAAATAGCCTATACGTAAGCGCTTTTATGATAAGCGTTTAATTAAGTTGTTTATCCAAACAGGGCATTCACATAAGTTGTAGCCTATGTTTGGTTCCACGTTTAGAGCAGCCAGAATTGATTATGCAGGTGTAAAATTTATTTTGACATGTTTGGTTGCCCTCGAGTAGAATTGATTTTGTCTCCATAAATGATTCTAACTGAAACTAGGATTTGTAGCTTTTGAGTCTAGACGTGAGTTTTAGACTAAAATCTAATGCTAAAGTTTGTTAGGATACAAATAAACAACTTTACATTCAACTCACTTATAAGTAAAATCAATTCTACAAAATTAATTTTATTAGCGCAGAACCAAACACACACATAACCTATTTACATAAGCTACCGTGTAGAAGCCGAAAACATCTTATTATGTAATAGAAATGTCATAAGTGGTTTTCGCAAACTCTCTCTCTCGATCTGACAAATGCTTATCACGTCGGTAGACAAACTCAAACAAGTCAATCCTAACAAGCCTTAAAAATGAATAAATTTTTTATAGGCATTTAACTCAAAAAATAGATAAACTTTTCTAGGTGTTAGCCCTCTGAGCCGGCCTGAAATTAAGTAATGTATGGCCACCCAGCAAAATCGAACTTGGCTTCTCCAGAAAGATAAAAATATATAATTTTTAGCGAATAAAAACATATTTAACTCAAAAAGGTTAAATTTTTAAATAAGTTATGAATTATGATGGAGTGAAAAGTGCACAGACACAAACTGACCTTGCCATCATTGGAAATGGCGAGTGAATTTCTACTACCAGCAACAACAGAACGAACACGTTGAGAAGGAAGAGCTTTAACAGAACAAACCCATTCCTTATCTTCGTTTGTACCAATTCCTAATTGACCATCTTCACCTGAACCCCTGCAATACAAAAAAGGAAGGAGATATTATTATTGAAGGAGAGAGAGAACAAGAGAGAGAGAGAGAGTTACCAGGCAATGATGTTGGAAGCCATGAGAATGACTGATGGTATGGAGACAAAGATTGAATTGAAAGAGGTCAGTCAGTCAGGTTGAGAGTTGAGTTTGGATTAAGGATATATTGTTTGAAAACAACAGCACTCTCCAAAACCTATTACACCATCAATGTAATTTTCTTCATTTGTTTCCTTTTTTGGTACACTATTTTCTTAATTTTATAAAAAAAATAGTAACCTATACCATGATTGGTGGAATGGAATTCTAAAAGTAATTACTAATTTTGATAGGAAAATTTAAATAAACCTAAGATGGTAATTTACTCTCTTCAAGTTTAATTAAAATATTGCGTTTAAATCCAACCTTAAAGATGAAACAATGTTAAACATGTTGATGAAGAGTTTGTCATATATGGTTGCATTGTCATCTATTATTGTCATATATGGCTCTAAGGATTAGTCTTTGAATTTGCGCCAGAGAGTATCTAGCTCAAACGAACAAAGAATTAAGTCATTGTGAATATTATTATTTGTTCGTTTCACTCGAAAGGGTCTGATTGCTGACGTATTCGACTCATCGATCGATTTGAGTTCTAACACGTTGTTTTGCTCGAAAGAGCAATTTATGCTTGCTGTTGATTAGAGAGTTGTAGGCACTTGAATTTTGTTATCGTGTTGACGGTCGATCCATTCATCATAATTAAACTCTAATTGTTCTCTACAAATGTTCACTTTTCATTCTTTTTCGTAACTTAGTTTCACGATGTATTCCCGATTGAGTTATTCCTAGGTCAGGTCTAATGTTCACTCAGTCTTTGTATCTCTTTTTTATCTATGTGATTTTGTATTTTGCCTAAAATAAAGGATCTTTGATCATCCAATAGATGGATTAAATATATTTTTAATCCCTACAAAATCACGAGTTTTTGAGTTTAATCCCTATAAAATTTTAATGCTAATTTTAGTTCTCCAAAATACTCCCTCCGTCTCACAATTATTGTCTCTTTAGTATTTTTTTTCTTTTTCTCAAAATAATTGTCACTTTACAATACCAATACAACATTTATTATTTTTTTTCTACTATTATACCCTTATTTATTGATTTTCATTCAACTTAACTACTCCACTAACTACAATTAATAAGGGTGTCTTAGTAAATACTACTAATTTTACCATTGAAATCAACACAATTAATCATTTTCTTAATAATCGTGCACAAACCTTAAACGACTAATATTGTGAGACAAAGGGAGTATTGTAGTTTGTAATAATTAGGTGTGTTCGCGGTGCGTTTGGTTCGGTTTTGAGACTAAAAGTCATCCGAACTGCAAGATAAAAGAACATGCGGTTTGGTTTGGTTCGGTTGAGTTTTTAAATAAAACCCGAATCAAAACAAACCAAACCAATGCGGTTTTTATCGAGACAAATCATTTTTTTGTTTTCAACATTAAAAATCAAGTTAAAAAGTTAAAACACAACATATTCCCAACAATGTTTCCGACAACGTTTTAAATTTCATCTAACAATATTTCAATCTCATAAAACAAATTAAAAACGTGTGCAAAAAATAATATTATTCTGTAAGGAATGCAAAATACTAAGATTTTATCATTCTCTAAAAGTTCAAGTAACACAAAAAAATATTTTAGAAATAAAAAGTAAAAAAGAAACTTAACAAGAGAAAAAATATATCATTTTATAGAAGTTTCAATTGAGTTTCTATGAGTATTGGTTTAGATGACATATGTTTAATTAATGTTTTTCCTATGTTGCGGTTTGGTTTGGTTTGGTTTGGTTCGTAAAATAGAAACCGCAAACCGAACCAAACCATGCGGTTGAGTAAGAAAACGATCTGAATACATCTGAACTAAATGCGGTTTTTTGCGGTTTCGGTTTGAATTGGTTTGGTTTTGAACACCCCTAGTAATAATAGTCCCTCTTTTAAAAACTTTTTTAAAAAAATAGATATTTTTAGTCATACAAAATATTCTCATAAAATGCAAATATGGACTAAAAATGAATAAAATTTTTGTGGAAATTAAACTTAAAATTTTGTAATTTTATAGACACTGAAAACATATTTAACGCTATTATAAATTAGGTCTTTTGTAATAAGAAAAAAATATTATAGAAAAATAAAAGGAAAAACAAAGAAGGTTTTCATTTTACCTCAAAAAAACAAAAAAGAAGCTTTTCATTCCTCGGTTTTTGGTTGTTTTTCCTTACAGCTCCTGCGACTGAGGTTGTTGTTGTTGCTGTGAATCCTTAAAGGTTGAAATGGGTGGTTACATTCAAGAAGCACGTGAGAATCACGTGAAGAAGAAGGTCGAAGAAGGTACCATAACAATACTAAACCCTAACCCAAAACCCATTTTTTCTTTATCAAAAAGTTTCAATTTTTATGAACAAAAATGGGTTTATTTCAAATGGGTATTTTTTATATACATTAATCCACAAATGGGTTTCAAATTATGATCAAATGATTTTATAGTTAAATTGATGTGATGGGCTATCATCATTTTCATTCAATTCGGTTTTAGGCCCTGTTTGGATAAACGTCTTTTTTTTGTAGCTTATAGCACAAATACTTACCATGATAAGCACTTATGTATAAGCTATTTTTATAGGAAAAGATAAAATAAAGTTAAATTGTTTTCGTATAAGCTGTTTTCATAAGCTATCTTGGAGAAATTATGAAAATAAGCTAAAACAGTTTATCAACAATGTTAGTATGTTAAAAGCTGTTTTTACATGTTCTTCCAAACAGTAGATAAGCTCAGATAAGTCAATCCAAACATACCCTTATCCATTTGAATAATATACTCCTTAGCGACACTTCTGATAGAAGGTGTGACAATGTCCGACTCTGACACATGTGATTACATTCAGCTATGTCATTTTTTAAATTATTACCGGTGTTGCTGTGTCAATGTCGTTCTGGTGTCTGTGTCGGTGCTTCATAGATAAAATGTTCATTCTAAAGTTTTCATTTTTCATTGTGTTTTTGGGAGAAGAGATGGGTTTTATTCAAATGCCGTTCAAATTTATGATCAAAACATTGTTTAATGGTGATATTCGAATGGTGGGCTATGATCAATTTTGCAGCTTTACGGAGCAAAATGAAGGTGAAGGCACTTAAAGAGTGTGATTTTTACACAAAGAAATATGCTGAGTGTGCTATGGGGAGAACACTTTCTGTTGTTTGGCAATGTCGGAAAGTAGCTAAAGAGTTGAATAATTGTCTTCATCAATTGTAAGCTGTCTTATGAAATAGTACTAGAATTATTCTTTGATTATTTTGTTTTATTTTGGGTTAAGAACTGGAGAAACATACCTAAATGCATCTTTCTTTTGTCGGTTTGGTCATCGAATGTGTCTTTTGTTTGTTGAATGTGTTTTCGGTTAGTCAATTTGACCTATAAAATTACTAACAAATGACACGTATAGGGAGGCTTTTGTAATTTCGATGCATTCGACGACTATAGTGACACATCTCACACATTCAGGAAATTGGGGTTTAGTCCTTAGACAAGTCAAAGGGAGAAACTTTTCCCACCACAAATGACTTTAGATATTTGGAAAAAAAGCACAAATTTTGTGCGGTTCCAAAGTACACTTCTGGAAACATGAGTTTTTTAGAAATGTGGGTGTGAAAAGTAGCCCCCCAAGTCAAATCCATCTCTTTAGATTATACAGCACCGGCACACTGCATGTTAAGTTCATGCCTAAAGCTATGCGAGGCCGTAGAGTATACAATTGATGGAAAGGGTATTATATGTGCAATTTTTGTTAGGTATCACATGGAGGCGCGACTATAAAATTAGCAGGCTGTGTATGGGATGGAGCAGGTTGGGTTAGGGATCTAAAGCAAAGGCTTTACTAGCCTTGCCCTTGGCCAACCCTGAGATTGTAGGAAAATAATTAGATGACGATCAAGGTAGATTTTAGCTCAAACTATGAAGAGATATGTAGATTTAAATGGTATATCATAGTACTTGATTGATGATAGGCTATAATAACATTGTTTAATTTATGTAGTAGACAATCTTGTCTAATGTGAAAAGACTTCTTTTACTGTTGTCAAATGCAGCTGTTGATGTTAATGAATGTAATCACTTGCTGTCCCGTGTTGTATGGATTTCCTCATCTCTTTCTGCCTGTGAATGTGCTTTTCCTGGCGTTGCTATGAATATTAGTTTAAGCTCAGTGACATGTCTTAGTGTATTGATTCACATTCTCATCAATTTAATCGAGACTTACAAAAATGCTGAAAACTTAATAAGATATATCCTTTAATATTCTCCTGCATGTTAGTTAACTTCCTTTTCGCAGATAGTTTTCGTTGATGTTTCTGTTCTAGCTGTAAAATTCTGCAGCCACTGGGGG
>Ga0228711_1000234_pt1 | contig 58656 bp, 29 predicted proteins | sample MedpolnodulmetaG_2_FD_177996 | JGI IMG/M metagenome (GOLD analysis project Ga0228711, IMG submission 177996) | Root nodule microbial communities from Medicago polymorpha collected in Santa Monica, California, United States - brown nodules | ecosystem: Host-associated > Plants > Roots > Nodule... | reverse complement strand
TGCAATATGACAAGTGAATTAGCTTGTCCATTCTACCAGGCCTTAACAGAGCAGGATCAAGTCTTTCTTTGTGATTTGTTGTGAAAACAATTATGTGTTCCTCTCCACAGCATGACCAAAGACCATCTACTGCATTCAATAGTCCTGAAAGTGTCATCTGTAGAAAATTTATCAACAAACATTAGTCCTTAGCAGCTAGGTTCACGCATGCCATATTCTTCTAAACCTTTTCTAATGTTATGCATCCCTCTGGAATTTCGGTATAAATGAAACTTTGAATGATATATTTAAATAGAAATACATACCTTATTGTATCCATTATCAAGCACTTCTTCATTTTCATCTTCTTCTCGGTTCTGCAGGTTAATAGTGCAATCTATGTCCTCTATCACAAGTATAGAATGGTTGGACATGCCAAGAATAAGTTTGCCTCGAGCTCTTATTATTTCCTACACAGGTGAGATCCAAAGGGAAAAGCATCTTGAAATTCTTCAACGACTATGGTGACTTGCACTGAGAATTGGCGATAAAGATGGTGAAGTCCCGATTGAACAAAGTTTAGGAGCTCATGGGGAATGAGTTCATTCGTGATGGTTCACATTAGTACAATTGAGGCCACTGCAGATAAAAGTGGCTTGATGCTATCAAACATTGTTGAGATCATTGTCGTTGATGAAGATCAGACGATTGAAATTCGATCTAATTGCTTAGATCAGCTGACTGCTATGGACCGGAAAAGTAATTTAATGCCGTCAATTCGAATCCTATAGAAAGATATGAAAGAAACGTATTCAAAAATATAATTTTGTTGAGATCTCAAACATGTAATGACATCTCTTTCTTTTACTCCAAGTTTGTTTTGACTAAGTTGATATCAAATTTTAACTCTTCATATATCTCTATCAAATTTGTAGATCTTTCTCCAAAATATTATCAAAGAGGTTAAAATCATTCTAATGTCATCTCTACAATGTTAATTATGCCTAAAATATGAGGTTGTCTTAGGAAGATTAATTCTACTCAGCAAGTGCAATTGATTCTTCTTTTTCTTGTACATATTTTAAAAGCATGATAATATGATTTTTATTTTTTTTGAAGGAAACATGATAAAAGGATTTTTGTCTGGTGGTGGCCGGGGTTTGAACCCCGGACCTTGCATATGTTATACATTATCCATATCAACTGAACTAAACTCACGAGGACACATGATAAAAGGATTTAAATACACATATATAAAACTATCAATCATTGTTTGATTTATTTCAAACAATCTAACATAATTGAAAGGTGTTGCGGCTTGGAACCTACGCTTCAACATATTAAATCATCAATATTAATATTAATTTTACAATTAAGAATATTTACTTGATTTAAATATCAATTGCATAGAGAGAGAGACTCGGTGTTGTAATTCATTTATATATACAAGGCTCAAGGTTGATAATATGATCTTGATGTGTGATGGTCTGGTGGAAGCGTAAGCAGGGATAAAAATGGGTTTTATTAAATTGTAAATGTGATGTAAAGTATTTTTAAAGATTATATTTTTTCTTAGAAATACGGGGATGTATCGTGGATTTCTTCGGTTAGGAAGAAAATCATTTTTTTTTTAAGAATAATTTTGTATCAGTTTATTTTACTAGTTTTCTTATAGATATATTTTCTATTATTTTCCTTTTTATAGTTTATTATTATTTATTTTTTTAAAAATAGTTTCATATTTTCTAAGAAAAATGTAATTTTAAGCAATGTTTTAGATTAGGAATTCGGGATGTTACAATATAATAAAGGAATGTAAAATACAAATCAAAATTGCAAGAGAAGGAAATGTTGGGAGGAAATGTTACCACTCACGAAGATCGATCAAATATTATTGATGTGTTTTGATTTCTTTAGTTGCTTGAGTTCTCATTCATTTTCTTCTTCTTGTTCTTCCACTCCTCACACTAAACCCTATTTATCTGTTTTTAATAAATTTTGAAGTAGAAAACCTACCCCTCCTCTATTTTTGGTTTCAAAATTATACTACTAAAAAACTAGCTTAAGTCTCTTTTTTTATTGGTGATCAGCTAGGTCATTTTTTTTTTAGGGAAGTTAGGTCATTTTCTATTTCCTAACTAATCTTCTTAACATTTGCATCACATTATTGGCGTGGCACTTTTGAATAGAGGCAATACCGAGGATAGGGTTCTTATTAACACGCCTCTTAATTTGTTTTTTTCCATTAGTAATAAAGTTTTTTTATGTAGTAAAATTTTCCTTAATGATAACTTTTTTTGTTATTTATAAAAAAAATTCCCTTAGCATGATCTTTTTTGTTATTTATAAAATTTTCCCTTAGTACCCTCAAAAAAAGAAAAAAATAATAATTTCCCTTAGTATGATGTTTTTTATTATTTATAAAATTTTCCCTTAGGGATGATGTTTTTTTTATGTTTTCTTGAAAAATGTTTTTTCGTACCTAGAAACTTCGCTACTTGACTCTTTAAATATGCTTTAACAATATTGTTTGTACATCTTCAAAGAAAACATGGCTACATGCATGGATCGTGTACTTTTTTTAATTGCAATCTTATTCATTGCTTCGATTTTGACTCCAGGTAACAAATTTACTAGTTTGATATAGAGCATTTCAGTTTTATGTTTAGTAGAACTATAATGTAATTGTATCTATCTCTAAGAACACTTGAAAAACCACTTTTGATGTGAATTTTATTCTTGAATGTTTTAACAATTCCATTTTTAAAAAGTGGTCAAATTTTGAATGGGTTAATCATATTCAAAACTATGATGTATCCAAAATTTCTTATAACCCTCTCTAATCTATTGATTGTAGGTGGAGCAACAAATGAAGACAAATTCACTCCCAAGCTTGTGCACTGTTTTGGTGGCACGACGTGTCCAACTGGTTGCATACTGAAGTGTGCAGGTCTAGGTCTTGGTCAACCAGGCCATTGTCAAGGAGACCAATGTTGCTGTGCAATATAACACTATAGTTTATAGTTTATGTACACACTATTTTATGGCTTCCATCGATAAAAGTTAGAACTAAATACTAATGGAAAATCGTATCATTATGGTGTTCTATTATGTATGAACAATCATGTATGAATTAATATATCACTGCTACTTTGAAAAATCTGCATGGGTGATTGTGTTTGTCGTATGCTAAGTGTTTATATTTCGACTTTATAATCACGTAGGTAGAAAATTATTTTATGAATTATGAATATGCGGTCACGGATCTAGGAATTTTGATTAATGGAGATGAAATTATATACTATAAATGTTTTTGTATAAAGATATAATATACATGTTATAATCAATGTTGTTAAGTAGCAAATAGACAACTCAATTGAGAAGTTGAGTGACAATGAAAGAGTTCTCACTACAATATTTGAGACTCAAAGCTTGAAGACAAACACAATCTACTAAGTTGTTAGATATGTTATCCGTAAAAAACGTGTTTAAACTAAAATTTAGAGATTACAAAAACTATATATAGGGGCTGCTAATTTACACACACTTAAAAACACTAAAGTGCAAATTAGAAAGCTATATCCGCCTAAATATATTAAGGTGTAAGTTAGCAACCTACACCTACTTGATTATTTACACTCATTTTTATAAATTTTATCAAATTGTTTACGTCCACCTCACTAATTTACACTCACTTTCTTCATTCAAAATATTGTTTCCTTAAAAGTTTATCCCTATTACATGTTTTGTACCTTAAAAATAGGAAAACATTTATTTTTTTAAGCTAGTTGCAAAATTGCACTTCTATTTAAAATTAATTAGAATAGAAACAAAAGGGTGTTTTAGTAAAATATAAGTGGGTGTAGCTTGCTAATTTACACAATAGTGTTTTTGGATGGGTGTAGATTAGCAGCATATATATATGGTGGCAAAGAAAAGCAATGGAAAGAAGGAAGAAGGAACGGGATCTAGTGTGTTGTGTTTTTATTTGTTATTATGTTATATAATTTGAACCGTGCAATCAATTAAATTTAGGGTTAATAGACATTTACATTCCGGTAATATAGGGCACTTTTGATTTTGCCACCTGTAAAAAAAAAATTTGTTTTAGAATACCCGATAGGCCAGCTAACTGTGCATTTTCGCTAAGGTGGCACGCTGATTGTATAATTATTTTTATTTTTTATTTTTTTACGGATACACATGACATTTATGATTTTTTTAAATAAAAATAAAAAATTCTTCAAAAATAAAAAAAAAATCTGAAAAAATACCAGAAAAATCAAAAAACTATGGAAAAATTAATAAAAATCGAAAAAGTTTAAAAAAATGAAAACAACTCTAGAAAAATTAATAAAAATGAAAAAAATCTTGCAAAATGAAAAATACCGATATAAATCTGGAAAAATTGATGGAAGAAAAAAAAATTATAAAAAAAATCTGGAAAAAATTATTATCTATCCAAATTTTCGAAAACATTTATGAAAAAAAAAATCAATTAAATTAAAATTATAAAAAAAATCGAAAAAATATAATATTATCTAATTATTTTGATTTTGAAAATTAATTTCCATAATTTTATTTTATTCGAAAATATTTATATTTTGTGTATAAATATAAATGTTAATTTCCTGAATTTTTCTTTTTTTTATAAAATAAAACTTCTTACATTAAAAAAAAAGTGAATTTTTTTCATTTTTCCAGATTTATTTTTCATTTTTATTTATTTTTCCAAATTTGTTTTCATTTTAATTAATTTTTCCAGATTTATTTTCGTTTTTTTAATCATTTTTATTAATTTTCCTGTATTTTTTCAGAATATTTTTCATTTTTATTTATTTTTTATTTTTATTTAAAAAAATCGCAAATGTCACGTGTACCCCATAAAAAAATTATAGATGAATGATTAAAATAAATTTTTTTGATGAAAGAGAATTATTTGTTAAGAGAGAGACATGGACAGAGTCATCAAAGTCACCGAGATGTAACCCATGTTTATTTCTCCTCAACCCATTTTTATCTGTTCAGAAATTAAAAAAAAAATGTTGTCTTCTCTCGCTGCCTCCACCATGGCCATCTATGTCAAGCTCGCACCTCGCGCGTCGTTATTGTCGCAGCATTGGCTCCTTCACTGTCTCTCTGACCCTAGCATCTCTCGCACATTCAAGATCTAACGATCGGAATAAGAACAGCGATGATGTTCTCCAATGTCGTTTTATTTGGTTTGAAAGTGTGATGGCCAGAACAAAGGAGGTGAGGTGGTCGGCGATGTTCTCCAATCTCGTTTTCACGATTTTCCTCCTCTTTGATTTATTTTTGTTCAGTTACAGATTTTTGTTTTATTTGCCTGAACTTCAAAAAAGAAAAATTCAATCAATAAAATAGATGAAAATTGCAGACAGTCTTTAATATTCAAATTATAATTGCTTGACGTGTCTTTATATTTTGAATTTGTTTTATGAAAATTTTCTTCATTATCAACACTATAAAAAAAATTCTCTCTATATATGATCAAACAATCATTTAACTATTTATCTCACATATTTCACGAGCAAAATTGAAACTAACTTCAAAAGTAAGTGTTGATTATATCATTGAATACTCAACATGCATATTTTTTCCGTTGTCACCGATATTTTTGAAAGATTACTAAAATAGTGGAGGCAATACTTAATTCTTTGTGGAGGGAAAAACTAATTTCTTCAACAACTACTACCAAAAAAGAGTTTGTGTGGGGCAGCTGCCTCCAATGTACACCACTTGAATCCATTCCTATGAATATGAGGTTGTGTCTAGAGATAGAGGTTACTTGGTTGACAATTTCTCTCTTCAATCTTGAGGAACTCAATTGAAGATTTGGACACCAAGACTAATAAAGGGGTCTATAAACATGACTCGTAGACTCAACTTACAAGAATGTATAAAAATAAAAAGGAATGACTTTAAAAAATCTTGTAAATGACACATATACATGATAGAACACCAATCCACAATAAAATAAGTTAAGTAGCAAAGTATGTGATTAAGGTAATGCTATAAGAATAACCATACCTCACTCATTGCTAGAAGAAAAGAATAAACATACCTCACTCATTTTTTGATTTATTTCTAAGAGTCTAACATATTTGAAAGGTGTTGCTGCTTCTAACATGTGTTTCAACATATTAAATATTCTTAAAATCTTCTTAGGGACACCTATCAATCATCAACATTAATAGTACAATATTCTTATTTACTTGATTTAACTATCAATTGCATAGAGAGAAAACAAAACTTGGTGTCATTGATATATGCAAGGCTCAAGGGTGATAATATAGGAATGTAAAATAAAAATAAAAATTGCAAGAGAAGGAAGTGTTGGGAGAAAATGTTACCATCGATCAAATTTTGTTGATGTGTTTTGATTTCTTTACTTGCTTCTCTTTTTCTTCTTCTTCCATTCCTCACACTAAAACCTAATATTTTGAACTAGAAACCCTACCACTCCTTTGTTTTTTTGTTCAAATTTATACTAAATTTTTTTCTTAGCTCTCTTTTTTTTTTACTGGTGATCAGTTAGGTCATTTTCTATTTCCTAACTAATCTTCTGAACACATTTTTAGCGTGGCTCTATTGAATAGAGGCAATATCGAGGAAAGGATTCCTATTAACCTGCCTCTTAATTTGTTATTTTACTTTCTTTTGTTTAAATTAAACTCGACTTTTTTAGATATATTTCCATTGTTGATTTATACACTAGTAATTACATATGAATCGAAGGCAAACGGTAATAAGTTGTACCTTAAACTTTTTTAAATGGCAAAATCAATCATCGTAAACACAATATCAATGGTCTTTGGTGCTATGAAACCAATAAGTGTCAAATGCAATTGGTATTAAAGCATATTGATTGTTAGAACACGCTTGTTTGACACAACTTTTAGAATTGCCTATCTTAAACACATTTTTTTACAACAAAAAATAAACAAATATATTTATTGAAGAGGATAGAAATACGAGTAGTACTTCTTTCAAAAAAAAAAGTACGAGTAGGACTAAATTCCCACAAAAAGAAATACTCCTTCTAACCCTATATACAAGAATGTTGGATCAATAAAAAAATTAATGTGTTTAATTTAAAAATTAGAGTAGATACATAACCTGCAGTACTCTAACCACAAAAAAGAATTCACAAATTAGGAGCAACCCAAGTCAAGTCCTCGTACTAAAGGAATGGAAATGAGAACCATTAATAGAAAAGATAAGGTGGTCATGAATTCCTACCCAAAAAACATGACCTTGGAAGAGAATACTCTCTCTCATTGTGTCATGAATATCCAAAAACCATGGCCTTTGGAAGAGATTTTGTCCCTACACTTACTATCATGAATCCAAGTACTTACTATCATGAATGCAAGATGGAAAAAATGAGTGAACTACACTCTTGCATGAGAGATGTTTAAATTACATTACACTACTCTCTTGTGTTAAACATTCATCTTATGCAAAATATATTAGAAAAAATTATACACCAATACACCATTTCTCTTATGAGAAAGAAGCTTGAATTACATTTCATGTTTTTTTAGAGGCACATTCCATGTTAAAATCTATATTTTCCTCTCTTAATAAACACTTTAGTCCCATTTTTTTTTAATAATATACCTTAGTCCATTTTAATATGATCAAAATTTTATGAATTTCATATAATCAAACTTGTAAATCATTTCTTTCTTTATCTTTTATCGACATCTTTAGCAAAAACAAATATTATTAATTATACAATTTTGAAATTTTACTTTCTAAAATCGTAAATTAATTTCTACATTCTATTGAATTTTGATTCGTTATCATAAACTATTGAAGAATTTTACATTCTAAAATAGTAACATTTTCAATGAATGGAAATTGAGTCAGCAAGATGCAATCACAAGTTTCACAATGATGAGATTCAAAACACAGAATCACATACATATGAACCATCACAATAATTATTTTGCATAATTACCCTCACAATGTGTTAAATGATCCAAAACTATACCCACACAACCGTTCTCAATCTCCAATACACCCTCAAGAAGGAAAAGAGACGTACAAAACATTATATAAAACAATATCATTTGATCTATGACCACCCAAATTGATAATCAAGAACATAGACCAATGCCAGGGAGAAAGGATAAAGTAGGATAGCCGTTATAGATGTCCATAGAGGGAAAACTGTGCGGAAACTGGCAAAGGCACCCATGACAATGCAAACGATGAGAATAACCAAAACTTCTGAAGAGAAGTCCCATGTTAATCCCCTCACGTATACCAGCGCCAAGAAGACCGATAGACATAACACATTGTTCATTGTTACTGCACCATATATCTGCAAACAAAAAACAAAACAAAAAAACATCATTATTTGTTAAATACTTTACTAAAACTTGAGTAGGAAAAAAACAGCAAGGATAACACAGGAAAAAATGAAATAGAAGTATCTTAAGGAACAAAAATAAGAAAATCAGCACTATGATTAACCTAAAGCAGCTACATTACACTATGTTAATCCTTGCTCTAAATTAACTCTAATTTTATTCCTAATCCCTTTCTTAATATGTCTGCTCTTCAGTGCCCCCTAAGAACATTTTTGTAGATATATAAATATGTTATTGTTCGTGAGAACATGAACGCGACCCATCCTGAATCGTATCTATGCAAATACCAAAAGAATTTAATTTGGTTTACTTATTAATAGTTGTGTTATTTGAAAAACCACATCAAAATAAATTTAACGTAAACCGAATACATTAACTGTAAATATCATCCTGAATAAGTACTGCTCTTGTACAGCAACGTCACAATTCAATAGATTGAAACTTTGAGTGGTAGATGATTTCCAAATGCCTAATAGTTATACGTGACACTAAATTCATGTGTATTAATGACAAAAAGAGACAATTGAACAAGGAAACAAACCTCGGAAAATGTTAACGACGCAGTTTGCCTCTTATCACGACTAGCAAAAATTATTGCTGATACTGCTTCACTTGAATTGGTTGCTAGAGGTAGAAAAATGAAGGAAATGAAGAAAGCTGGAATACTTGTAGCATCAGAGAAATTGTCGACCACATCAACCAGAGGATCAGCAAATGCAGCAGCGATACAAGAACCCAGTAAAAGGAACAGTCCTGCTTTGATGGAAATCCATCTAGCGTTCTCCACACCTTCACCACCTTCATCACTCTGACCCCCCACATCCAGAAGATCATGTTCCCTCTTTGTTTCCTGTGCAACAAATTCACTGTCAGACTTGTGTACCAAAATGGACGAGTATATACCACAGAAGTCTAGCAAAGTGGTTGATGTGTAGAGTGCGCTAGTTATGTAAACCCCAAAGTACTGAGCTTCGATTCCTACTTGTGAAAAAAAAAGACAAGCTTATGAAGCTGAGGAAAGCACAGCTTACCGTGTGAAAATCACTTAAAAACTTCACAGTGTGTGGACCAGCATCACCAGATGCAACCCGAGAACGCTGGGCCGCTTGAAGCCATCTACAGACTCCATTAACAAACTCTTGTTCGTCAATAAGTTGATTACGAGAAGTATCAAAATCTGCCATTATTTTTGTCACAGCGTCATCATGATCAAGGTCAATCTCCTCAAATTGAATTCCAACAACCAATGCTGTCATTTCACCATGAGTAAGATGTCCATCTTTATTTTCATCAATTGTTGTAAACAACCTGTATATGCAATTAATAAAAAGCATTAAAACTTCTTTCATCCATTGTTGTAAACAAGGTGTATATGCGATTAAGAAGTCAGCGGAAGCTAAAGGTACAGGAGTACGAAAAGCAACAAACTTTATTAAAACTAACACGTCTTAATTCTTAAGTCAAAGCACAAAGGAGAGAAAGCCTTACTTTCTAATAACTTCTTTATCGGGTTGGCCATCATCTTTCAGCAGCCTTCCCAATGAACGCATCTTCAAATGTCTCAAAAGTCCCACAATAACATGTTTGTGTTTAATATATTCCAATTTTCTTCTTTGTATCCAGGGCTGGAAAATCTGCACCATTTTTTCATTTTACTCAGTTTCTAAATGTTAAAAATAACAGCAGACAACTTGGTGAAAAAATTAATAATAATAGTAGACAAATATTCATCCAGTGACCAGTATCAAGTTACCAAGAGTGCCAACTATAGAGTAATATAAATTATGCATACCATCGGTGTTAAATAAAATGGCACATGAAATGCAAGTAAACCACAAAAAAAGGAAATTACCTGGTAAAGGCAATAAGAGATCAATAAACAGACAGAGACAACAAAGCCAATCAAAACAGCCAAGTGCCTTCCAGAAGTTGAATGGAGTATTTGTGGTAATTGGACAATCACAAATGGAATGACAGATATAATCATAATCCTTGCAGCGTAGCTTGTCCAAATATCAGTACTAACACCAGAACCTGCACAAGGAGATCTTAGTAGAACTACGGATCAAAATGAATCGAACACTCCAGGCATGTACAGAACGGCAGACATCATAGTTTAACAAATTATAAACTAACAATAAAAATGCAAATCACAGTATATAGTCAACCAGCACTCTTATAGACTTTCAATCCTTTACATTGCAGAAAATTGCAGTCAAATACGTCTTATGCAACCACGATCGCGGAGACATAGAAAACCACGTCGAAGAGTGATTTTTAAAACCTTGTTTTCAGTTGTTAATAAGTTAAATACGTCCAAATATCACTTCTTGTAAGAGATGTTATAAAAAATAAAACAAAAAATTAAAAAACTTGATTTGCTTTTACAACAAATGGCTTTTCTTTTGGGATAGTTGGTTCATAACATGATATCCGAGTCTCACAAATAAATAGCCAAGAGTTTCATAATTGCCACCACATCCCCACCACCCTCCCCCCCGCTTTTCTAAATTTAAAAAGAAAAGGAGAGATATGAAATTAAGCACAAAGTAGGCCGGCTTTTGTTGGCTGTGCTCCGAGCCGAAAGGGCTCTAGCACGAGACGACACAAAAGAGATGTTATGGCTCTAGGAATGGTTGATGACACTCAAAGAACAGTCCAGTTAACAAATAATCACCCAGCATAAAAATAGTAAATGTTTCAGAAGAAACTCCAGGACAAAGTTGATTGCTTAGATGACCACAAAAGAAGAAAAGAAACACTATAACCTGAAGGCTATGGCAGAAATAAGTTTGTTGCAGCAACTCTAAAAAAAATTACAATTGAGTGAATGAACAAAAATGAAATAACATACCAGTTAAATGGAATCCCCTGGTGTCTGTTGAATCTAGTGCAATTGAATCCTCAATGTCACACTTGCCTACAATTACACAAGTCCCCCATATTATAGTCAGAAGCAGCACTGTTGATCCAGCTAGCAGTCCCATTCCAACAGATACCTGACTTTGAGCAACTTCAGTACTTCCTGAAAGCCCAGACACTATACACAGCAAGAAACACAGATTAGGTATAAAAAAGAAACAAATAAACACACACAAAAGCACTAAATGAGCACAAATCCTCATAATAGATGAGATGAGAGCTACATAGCACGGACACTTTAGATCAAAAACGTGTCAAATATCAGACATGGATCGGTCTATAGCATGACATGGACACATGTAGTTACATTAAATAACTTTTCTTCTTTCAAATTATTATTGGTGTTTATTATTAGTGTTGTATCTGGTACTCGTGTTTGTGTCGGTGTTTCATAGGATGAGAGACTAAAAAAATTAGACCGACAATTAAAGGTGTGTCTGGTGTCTGACATGAACCAAAAACAGTGTCTACATGTCAGTGTGTGTATGGGGTCTGTGTTAGTACTTAGTGCACTTCGTAGAGGTGAATCCATCTTGTGGAGTTCATGGATCTCTCATGTTTCACGAAAGTGAAACACGAAAAGAAATTGAAAACGAAGGCCATAAAGAAAGGGAGAAAAAAGGATGAAATTTGACACAACGCAACATAGGAAGCAAACTGGGCCAGCACAACACAGAATCCAACTGAGTTAATCAAAAGAAATATTCTCTTTACTGAGTCATATAACAAGTCAGAAATATCTCCACAAAACACCTTAAAAGAGAATATACAAAGAAACAAAACACAAAAAGTAAGATATTTGACATGAACAAAAAAGGTTCCTATTCATCCCAGTTATAGTTAACAAAAAGTCACACTCAAAAATAGTATAACGAATCACTTTAACTAGCAAAACCAGTGATTAAGACAGAGAATCAAAACAACCAAAATAACTAAAATTTTAAACCATACTAAAAATTAAAAAATGAAAAATTCTTCTTTTTTTATTTGTTACAAATTACAATAGTAGAGCAGATTCTAACTTCAACCTCCAATTTCGAGGTTTCACTTCAAAACCTCTACTGAGTGTGTGTTTGGTTATGCGGTGACAAAAACTGATTTTGAATAAATTGATTTTAGTTAAAAGTGACTAGCATGCGAAAAAATTGTGAGTTTGGATTCAAAAGCGACAAATTTGAACTTCAAATTAGAATCTATTCTGAAAGCAAAATCAATTCTACATGACAACATTCAAACATATCAAATCAATCCCGAAAGCAAAATCAATCATATCAGACAACATCAAACATGTCAAATCAACTGTACATACACACTTCCAAAAGTAGAACCAAACATTCAACAACTCTGAACCAAGAATCAATTTTACAAAATCAATTTTCACCGCGAATAATCAAATAACAAGTGAATTATGGTTAGTTGGTTACCAAGAATGAGCATGGCATCAGGAAGAGCACCAAGGATAGGAAGAAACAATCCACCAACAATGCCAGGACCTAAGATCTCAAGCAAAAGCTCACTCCCATTAGACAAAAAAGTAGCAGCAGTGTACATAAGAAATCCATACACTAAGATAAGGAACAAGTTTCCAAGAACAGTGGTGGTGCACGGTAAGAATCCATAGGTCTGTTCACAGGTGGATTCAGCTTCTGTCGGGAGACGAAGAACACTGGAACCATCGGAGATTAGATCGCGTGTAGAAAAGCGAGCATGGGCGTGACTGCAGAGAATTGCTACCACGCCGAGGAAGAGGAAGATGAAGGGTGGTGTGTGGTTCCGGCGGGAACGGGAACGTGAACGGGGGCGGTAAGAGAAAGAGAGAGACATGATTGTGTGTACAACGTTGATTGGTTAGTGGAGGAGAAACATATGTGTCTGTTTTTTGTGTGGTGTTGACTGTTGAGTTGGAAATGTAAGTAAAAAATGGAATGATATTATGAAGATTGAGATATGGACAGATGAATCAAGATTGGATTGAATTTAATGTGAGATTTCTATAGTTTTCTGGGCTTTATTGCATTGATTGTGGAATTAAATGATCAAATTTACTTTTTTTAATTTCAAAAGAAGAAATTTTACTTTTTTAATGCTTAATGATTAAGTTTCTCTTTGATTTTTGTTGTTTTCATTTATACTCTCTACGTTCCTATATGTAAACATTTATTTGACTTTATATTTGTGTAAACTCATTTTCAAATTACTATATGTATTTATTATTTTTTTTCCTAAACATACCCCTAATTAATACTAATAACTTGTCTTGAAATATGAAAAATCAAATTTAATACATATACAAACAAAGGATAATTTGGTAATATTAACACACAAAATGGACACATTAATTACACTAACAACTTTTCTTAAGAAATATGAAAAAGACAAAGGGAGCTTACATATAGGGACGGAGGGAGTATTAAAGTTGGCATGATTAATATATACTAGAATATTTGATTTTAAATGTTAAAAATAAGGGTTAAAATGAAAATTATAGAGACCAATTTCAATATGTATAGATTACAACGCGAAAATTTAGGTGTGTTGGACTCCAAATACTCAATAGAGTGAGGGCGTGCATTATGGTTCTCACATGAGAATGAATGTTGAAGTCACAACTTTACTGATGATCCAACTCACTACAAACTAAGTCAACCTTTGTTAACAATGAGATTAGTATGAAATAATTATTAGGCTTAAACCTACTTTTTACCCCCTAAGTTTGCAAAAGTTGCAATTTTGACCCTCTTTTAAAAAAATGGCAAAAGTGACCCTATGTCTATCCCTTTTGCAAAACGTCAATTTTGACGCAGTCAAACATATCTGGCACGCCACCTAGCATTTTTTTTTTAATTTTGTATATTTTTTAATAAGTTATTTCCACGCGTATAATTAGCAAAATAAAAAATGGGGAGCTTTCATCCTGGCACGTGCAAACAAAAACAAGTCCCCTTAGATTCTAGGGTTTTCTCCCCTTATCTTTCCAAAACTCATTGTATCCAATCCCTAAAACTCATTTCAGCGAAGCTCCGTCTGGATCATCCATCACCATTATCGTACTCAAAATCTCACTTTTCCTAAAAAAGCAACTGGCTCGAAGGTTGAAGATGAAGTGGGCGACTGATTCATCGACGGTGAAGTTTGGTGAAACTTCGAACGGCAACAAAAACGTGGTCCTAGAGAAGATTCCTAACAAAGATGTCTCAAAGTAATTTCTCTTTTGTTTTGCTTTGTTTGTCCTACTTGTTTTTTTGAAGTCAACATAGTTATGAGTTAAAAAATGGTTGATGGGAAGTATTTTATACGGTATACGTCTTTTATACGATTGGAATACCTCATTTTTATACGGTATACGTATTTTTTGTGTAACTTATTGTAAATTTTGTATGTATTTGAATACTCCCTTATATGTTTATTGGTTTATTTATTGCTAGGGTTGTTGGAGACAACATAAACTTAAAGACACTTATAGCAAACTAAACCAACACTCAAGACCAACAAAACCCCTAATCTGACTATTACTTTCAAGAGACTTTTTTCCTTCTTCTTAAGTTCATTGTTTTTCTTCAACAATCCTCTAATAATTTTCTTCTGTCTATATGGAACTTCAGGATCAAACCAACGAAAGAAGTTGCATTTTCTTCTCAAGAAAAATCTTCCACACCCATGGAATCTCCTTCCTGGGTTTTCATCTGTCCAAGCAGTCACCAAAGGAGATTGCACACCACAATGACAAACCAACCCAGTTTTCTATTTGAATGTCAACCCATTGAAGCTTGAGGATGAATATTGAGACATTTTCGAAATTTTTGAAAAATGAGAAGATGAAGATGAAAAACGAGAAGATGAAGGTTTGGGTCCGAATTTATGGTCGGAATTTTCTGGAAAATGAAAGGATAAGATGATGAAGGGAGTAATCGAATATGAAGGAGGAAGACAAATGGAAGATGGAGATTTTGTTTGGAAAGAGAAGATGAAGGTTATTAAAAGGGCCATATTTTACCGTTGCAAAAGTTGCACGTGCCTCCCTTTTTTTTTGGTTATTTTTTGTTTTTTTATTAGCTAATTATACGCGTGGAATTAAAAAAAAATACAAAATAAAAATTAATACACAGGTGGCATGCCAGATATGCTTGACTGAGTTAAAATTGACGTTTTGCAAAAAGGGGTAGACATGGGAGGTTGCTTTTACCATTTTTTAAAAGGGGGCTAAAATTGCAACTTTTGCAAACTTAGGGGGTAAAAAATGGGTTAAAGCCTAATTATTATATTATGCTTTTTTGACAAATTATTATATTATGTTTTTTTAAGAAAAATTATTATATTATGTTAAATGCATTTATAAATATCACTTAAAAAAAAAAGAATTAATCACTACCAAAAATAATGCATTTATAAATATTACTCCAAAAAATCTACTTATAATTTTAGGGAAACGTTAACTTGTGCCCTTAAGGCACAAGTTTAGAAATTAAATATAGAAATAATGTATTGAAATGCGTGCATCAAATTTAATCTTTAATGTTTTAATGAATTGAATGTACAAAGTTTAAGGAAATATTTTCTTTTTTGGATTTTCTAACATGTGCCCTAAGAGCACAAGTTAACACTACCCTAACTTTTATAATATTTCAATAAACTGAGTACAACTGAGGAAATATTTAATTGTACTTATTCTTCATTAAAGAAAAAATTGTACTTATTTCCGGAGAGAGTGGTGGACATGACAAATGTTTGGTAGATGGATCATGGATGAAAGAACTCAAAGAAGGTAAGGTGGAAAGTGAAAAGTGGAAAGATAAGGTGGAAGTGGCATGACAGATAAAGTAGGTCCGGTGGTGTTATGTATTTGTGCAGTAGTACCCTACAAGGGCTTGGAATCCTTGGCTGGCTCTTGGGTTCCGTCATGTATACAAAATTTGGAGTAATAAAATTAGTCACCAATAATTATAATAGTTCTTCAATATTTAAAGTAATTTTTTTTTTATATGAACTGATTATAGTAAATAAATAATCATAGGGATTGACACGACACTAAATCTATTGAAAGACTGATATAATATTACCGAAACATTTTACCGTTATGGATTATTCCATACATTTTCTGACATAAATTACCCCTCTACATCATATTTTTATCTTTAATTAAATAAGTGTTTTCCATATCAGCAGAGTTATTTCTCCTGAGAATTTTTATCAAGAATGTCGCACGAATCATTGTTGAGCCAATGAAATCATGTTATGGCCGCAAAACATGGGATAATGGGTGTAATGGAGTCTGGACTTTCAATTATATAACACTTCGTGATCTTATCGTGATTTATTTTTTCACTATGTTAAGCATTACTGTTTCCATATAGATATGATTTTTCTTTTGTATGTTTCCGTGATTTCATCGTTTAGGTGCAATATTATCTTGTTTAGCGTATAAGTACGGTGTTGTTTAATTTTCATCATATTGTAGTGGTTGACATTGTTTTCTTTGATTCATATTGTTTGGTGTCTAGTGCTTCGGTCAAGCAAAAGAAATTTCAAATGTCCTATTTTCGAACAAGAACGTCAAAAATAAAATTCTACCACTAACTTTTTCGGTTTTTGTTTGCAAGCAAACCTTGTTTCTCACGTCACAATATTTTTAAAGTCCACATCCACATTGAGAGAATCCTTGCAACCATTCACGTCTCATCGACCGAAGAAAATATTATCATTCTTTGGTCATTCTCATATGTCGGCAAACAGAAAATATTTGGACTCTAAATTCATAAAAAAAAAAAAAGAAAGTGTTATGGATCGGTCCAATCACACGTCGACACGTGACCTAACTTACACCATCTGGAGGACATGCCAGCTTAAGTGCACCGAGCCACACAGGAGCGCGGTTCCACACGAGGATCACCCTACACGTGTCCTCTAACCGTCTCTAATCACACGCCGCAAAAACCAGAGACGGTTATTCTCAACGCGCGCTTATATAAGGGTGACATTGCTTCACCCTCAAGGTATGATTCACTTTTCACAACACTTTCTACATACTCTTTATCAGTTTCATTACTAACTTAAACGTTGGAGTGCTAACGTGTATGCATACACCTTTCATCCCACCGCAAGGACTCGTCACCGCCGTACCGGAAACCGTCAATGTCACACTGGAATACTTTCCGCCACCCATCCATCCTCCGAAAAGTGGACAATAATTCCAAAACAAAAATCTATTTATGCTTAATATTTCTAAGTTCTAGATTTTGTTGGTCAGTAACCATATAACAAGAAATAACGTTTCAAAGTCTACACCATGATATGAAACTATACAGCTAATGGTTGTCACGTTCAAAAAGTAGGCACATATGAAAAATAACCTAAAAAAATGTTTAACCATTGTATTTTGTCTATGAAGCTCCGATATTTCAAAAATGATGAAGTGTCGGTATCCAACACGTATCCGATAATGATACGTATTCGATACGTACTGAGGCACACAATTGATTTTTATTTTTTTGAAAAAAATTGGCCAAACATTTTCGATATGGCTGACGTATTTTGGATACAAAAGAATACGTGTTTGGGATACATGATTTTTCATTTTAAAAAAAAGAATAAAGAAAATGAAATATATATATATATAAAGAATCGCACAAGACATAGCGCTCAAAAAACAAATGAAACTCAAAACCTAGAGTTTCTCACGAGTCACCACCGAATGTGATTCTCTCCTCTCACCTCACCATCACCACTGATTACCTCCATCTTGACATCAACAACACCGATTGCTTCCGTCAAAACCTCTGGTGAAGTATTAGACTTTGATAACAAATTAGGTCTTTTTGTGTGGTACTATGATGTTTCTTTGGGATAGTACTTAAGATGTAATTGTCACTTGTTTCTTCATTTTGAGTAATGTAAATGTTAATGTTAATTTATTATCATTATCAATTTTAGTTATGTAATATATTGCGCATTTATATATTAAATTTAAAATTTAATTTTTTAATAATGTATCATGACCGTATCATATCTTGAATTTTAAATTTGTAACCGTACCATACCTATATCGTGTCAAGTATTTGGGTTTCATAGTATTTTGTTGACCAAAAAACTTATAAACATTATTATGAATCAAATTTCAAATTCAAATATTGAATTACTACAAAAATTATTAATATTCACTTTGTCTACACACACAAAAAAAAAAAATATTAATACAAACATGCACTTGTCCCTATATCATTTTTTTTCTATTGTGCTTAATTATGTACGTATTTTGTTGATTAGTTATTTTTACACATAGTTGAAAATAAAACGGTGAGCTTACTTGTGATAAATGTAAAATTTGAAAGAAAAAAATACATATTATAACAAAAATTTGTATCCCTTTAGTTTAGATGGTATTAAATATGCATTTAAATAATTTAACTGTAACAACTTTGGGATTTCAGATCTTAAAAATATAATTTATTCGGGCCTAAAAGTTACAATTAAATAACTTAAAGGGCCAAAGTGTTACAAAAAATACTAAAAGGAATAACTTGTTACAATTAAATAACTTAAAGGATGTAAGTGGTACGAAAATAACTTAAAGAGCCAATTTATTACAATTAAATAATTTAAAGGATCTTCGGTGTAATTTTGCCTATTAAAAATGATTTTTTTTAGTGGTGTCTTATTTTGTGCCACCCTTAAGCTCAAAGTCCTTCTCTACTCGTAGAAATAAGTACCCTTCAGCTTTGTGGGTCAATACCTGAAGAGTTGAATTAAGTTTGAAAATAGGTTCATGTGACGGTGTAGATTTTGGTGAGTGGAGAGTTGGCATAGCGTCAAAGATGGGCCAAAAGAATGTATAAATGGTCGAGATAACATATGCTCAAAAGGCAGAAAAACATCTTCAACCTTAAACCATTTTTTATAGCAATTTTGTTTTCTCATATATATTTATCTCCAATGAGGACGATTTTGTTGCTACCCTTTTGCCTCATAAACCTCATCATCAATGTTGTTTTTGTGACTAGTCATTCCATTGGTGATCAGCAATCTTTGTTGCTCCAATTGAAGAACAACCTCACATTCAACTCAACCAACTCCAAAAAACTTGTTCATTGGAATACAAACAAACCTTGTTGTGAATGGAATGGAGTAACATGCAACAACAAAGGATATGTTATAGCTCTTGACTTAAGTCATGAATTCATCAATGGACAAGTTCCAATTGAGATCTTCCAAATACCCTCACTACAAGTGCTTGATGTTTCTTATAACCTTGGTCTTCATGGCTCTCTACCAAACTTTCCACATCAAGTATCTTTGCACAACTTGAATCTTAGCCATACAAATTTTTCAGGACCAATTCCAGATTCTATTCACAATTTGAGGCAATTGTCTACATTAGATCTATCAAATTGTCAATTTAATGGTACACTTCCTAGTTCAATGTCTCATCTTACAAATCTTGTTCATCTAGATTTGTCATTCAACAACTTCATTGGTCCTCTTCCATCTTTTAATAGGTCTAAGTCCCTCAAAGTTTTGTCCCTCAATCATAATGATTTCAATGGTACAATTCCATCCACTCATTTTGAAGGACTTGTAAACCTCATGAGCATTGATTTAGGTGATAATTCATTTGAAGGAAGAGTGCCTTCATCATTGTTTAGACTTCAATCTCTTCAACAACTCATGCTTTATTACAACAAATTTGAAGGGGTATTAGAAGAATTTCCTAATGCTTCTATGTCATTATTAGAGATGCTTGATTTAAGTGGCAACAATTTTAAAGGGTCTATTCCTATGTCTACCTTCAAACTCAAAAGACTTCGTTTGCTTCAACTTACCAAAAACAAGTTCAATGGTACTATACAGCTTGATGTCTTTGGTAAGCTTCAAAATTTAACCACTCTTGATCTTGGACACAACAACTTGTTTGTTGATGCAAATATAAAGGATGGAAGTGAAGCATCATCATTTCCTAGTTTGAAAACTCTCTGGTTACCTTCATGCAATTTGAGAGCATTCCCTAACTTTTTGAAATATAAATCCTCAATGCTCTACCTAGACTTAGCCAACAACCAAATTTCAGGAAAAGTTCCTAATTGGATTTGGAGATTTGATTCTATGGTTATTCTAAATATTTCCTATAACTCACTAACAGATTTTGAAGGGCCTTTACATAATCTTAGTTCAAATCTGTTTAAACTTGACCTTCATTCCAACCAATTCCAAGGTCTTGCTCCAACTTTTTTGAAAAATGCAATCTATTTGGACTACTCAAGCAATAGATTCAGCTCTATTAACTTGGGAGACATTGAGAGTGACATGCCTTTCCTATATTATCTATCTCTTTCAAACAATAGTTTCCATGGAACAATCCATGAATCCTTTTGTAACATTTCAGGTCTTAAAGCACTGGATCTTTCTTATAATAGCTTCAATGGAAAAATTCCAATGTGTTTGACAAGAAGAAGTAGCACTCTTAGGCTACTAAATCTAGGTGGCAATAAACTCAATGGTCGTATTTCAGATACATTTTCAAAATCATGTGATCTAAGGTTGCTTGATCTTAGTGGAAATCTTTTGAAGGGAACCTTACCAAAATCTTTGGCTAATTGCAAACACCTTCAAGTACTAAACCTTGGGAAAAATCAATTGATTGATGAATTCCCTTGCTTCTTGAAGAAAATTTCCACACTAAGAGTCATGATTTTAAGGACAAACAAATTGCATGGCAATATTGAATGTCCTAATACCAATGGAAATTGGGAGACACTTCAAATTGTTGATCTAGCAAACAACAATTTTAGTGGTACATTACCACCATCATTGTTACAAAGTTGGAAAGCATTGATGATTGATGAAGATAAAGGTGGCAAGTTTGGTCATTTATTTTTTAATCTCTATGATAATTTCAACCCTACAAATGTTCAAACTTCAATAGTAGATCTCAATAGTGAACTTCAAATGAAGTTAGCTAAAGTTATAGCTGCAGAACCGCCTTATTTGCTTGATCACATAGTCTCTCATATTTTTGAGGAAGGTGTTGGTCTTCGAACTTATGAGGATTCAGTTACAATTGTCAACAAAGGTAGAACAATGAATTTGGTTAAAATCCTCACTGCTTTCACTTCACTGGATTTCTCATCCAACAACTTTGAAGGACCAATACCAAAAGCACTTATGAATCTTACAGCACTTCATGCTCTTAACTTATCACAAAATGCATTCTCAGGTAAGATACCTTCTTCTTTAAGCAATCTACATCATCTTGAGTCCTTAGATTTGTCCATGAATTCCTTAAGTGGAGAGATTCCTACAGAGCTTGCAAGTTTGTCATTTCTTGCAGTCATGAACCTTTCATATAACCACTTGGTGGGAAGAATACCAACTGGGACACAAATTCAATCATTTCAAGCAGATTCATTTATTGGCAATGAAGGGCTATTTGGACCTCCTTTGACTCCAATTTTCAATGGTCAAAAAGGGTACTCACCACAATCACAAGCATCTGAAACACATGATAAAAGTTCAAATATTGATTGGAATTTCTTGAGTGCTGAGTTGGGATTCACTTTTGGGTTTGGAATTTTGATACTACCCCTTATTCTTTGGAAGAGATGGAGGATGTGGTACTCCAAGAAGGTTGATGATATGCTTTATAGGATCATTCCTCAGCTTGATTTTGTACTTGAACATCATGGAGGAAAAAAGTACAGAACTTTGAGGTGGAAACCATACTGAATATTCTAATTTGTACTCTTGCCTTTTTTTAATTAGTGTGAAAATAAAATAAAATAAAACTGTACATTCATATCTTGATCTTGAACCTAATAGGCCTTTTTTTTGTTAGTGTGAAAATAAAACAAAAACTATGTACATTCATATCTTGGATAAATTCTTCATGTTGTTATAATATTTTCATAATTAAAAATATATTAATATTTATTTACCATTTTCTACAATAATACTTTTTTTAGGGTGTCTCACCTCCAAACTCCTAAACCGAACTTAAAATTTGTGTATTGAGTAGTAATTAATGTGTCTCATCCCCAACTTCTGAAACATGTCATTTATTATTTCGAGAATTTGCTTACAGTCACTCTTCATGTCTATCATAAAGATCACAAACAACATATTTTAAAAGAAATGGTTTCGTCAAAAAAAAATTAAAATAAAAAAAAGAATTTATACATTGAAGTAAATATTAAAGAATATTTTTCACCAAATAAATGAGGATTGGAAAATAAATTATTTAGATTAAAATGCTTAAAATTAATTCTATTTTTTAAAAATAAAGAATGGATAAGGTGGGAATACTTTTTTATATTACTAATAATCATAAATATTACGGGCTAAGGCCCTCTTGTTATCAAAAAAAAAAAATCATAAATATTTTTAATACTTTTACTGATGAAAAAGATTAGGATAAAGTTGAAACCAGTCTTAAGAAAAACATAATATCTAAATATAAAAACGTATATCAATTTAATTCTAAAACACTGGGGGGTTAAATGCGTTAACCATGTAAAAAGATGTCAAATTTAGGTGTCTCAAATTGATGTTAAAATTAAATTTCTGTTTATAAAAGTGTACACATCACTGGACCAATCTTATCCTATGAGAAATCAAAACATCGGACACATTTACAACCATTGTTGCGATTTTAAAATAAAAGAAACTGCAAATTATAAATTCCTGTACGCTGGCTTCATTTGGGCTCCCCTGAATTAGTCGATCCTTGGACACAGGATACCGAATTTCCAAAAATAAATAAATAATCGGTTCGCATCCAGACTTCACACCACATTGTCACATCTTATGTCCACAAATATGAATACTATGCACAACAAGATCACATATTCCAAAAGAATAAGGACCAACTCATTGTTTCATCAAGTGCTCATCTTATTTCCCTGTTCACGAGCAATGGAAGCAGAAAGAATTCCAAGACTGTGATTTAAGTCAGTCAATGCAGATTCACATTCAGAGATTATTTTTGTGACAGAAGAAGGCCCTTCGGAAGTTTCAGAAGATCCAAAAGCAAGAGCTGTGTGTGAATCTCTAAGATTTCGTAGGTTCCCCAAAAACTGTTGCAAACAAACAGATTAATATACAAAGAATCTATCGAAATCAACAAGATTATTATTCAAAACATGGTTACTTTTAATTGCTCGTTTCTCGCTTGACAAGAATTAACAGCAGAAAAAATTGAGCAATGTTTGATAGAAAGGTTAAAAAACATTGCTCAACTTCTGTAAGGAATCTTTAAACCATTTAAGATGTGAGCCAAGCATGGAAAGGTTACCTTCAAAAGCATTTTGTAAGCTTCCAATAGCCGATTGGCAGCTGGTCCAAATCCATGAAGTTGTGGAACCTCCATCATGTGCGTCCATGGCCGGATTTCCTACACAAAAGCAATTGTTTATAATCTTCCCCGGATCTTATGTGCATGTGTTAGGAGCACGGAGAGCATATCAAATGAGAAATTTGTCTTATAGATAAAATTAAAAACAATATTGATCATGCAATCTCACATGACTAGTCAAAATTGAAAATTATTTAAAGATCAAGTAATCACACAAAAAAGTAGTGTTTTGCACGCTTTAAGGACTCTCCCTCAACAGTTATTTATGGCAAAGCATAACTTCTAGTATTAAATGTATACATGAAAGACGCGTCATAAATTAGCTTCATGCATCGTTCAAAAATAGTCCTTTGCAACATAGATATGTCCTAGCATCAGGGGCTCTTCCTCTTCTTCAGCACAATTTATGGATGACTCTGTTGAAACAACTTTGAATATGCTAATTTTAATGGAGGAAGGAATTCCACATGGTGCTGGTCAGGGTGGAAGTGAGTTTAGTTGAGCGAAGCTAGGCCTAACTCAAGCTCGACTCACCTAAAGTTCGGGTGCTTCTCAGATATAATGGAACTGGTAATTGGGCTGCATAGCCACCGGTATACCAATTCAACATACTTACATTGGGAGATAAAGATTCCTTACTTTGAGTTGGCAATCTCAACCCAATAAAGTGCTTCACATTTCGAAGATATTTCATCCCAGTTTGAGCTGCTAATTTTCTTTCAAGATATGTTTATCAACATCATTGTCACCAAATATGATTATATAATCCACATCACTGCCATGGCTCTGTCTAAATCCCAATGACATCACACTCTTGGTGAAAAACCAAGCAAGAGAGGATTGCTTCAGTCTGTTTAGTGCCTTTTCTAACCAGCACACTTGGTACCTATTATTTGAGTCATATTCAAGTGGAATCTCCATGAATACTTCATTTGCCAAGTCTACAAGTGAAAAGGATGTTTTAACACCAAATATATCTAGTTTCCATCCAAAGTAAGCTGCAAGAGCAGAATATTATCAGTACGTAGGGATGTCAATTTTCATCAGTACATGGGGATCCCTATAGGAACTTCCCTGTTTGGGACCCCACAGCGGGCATTTTTCTCTATGATGACAGGGACTGGGAGAAGGCAAAGTCAAAATATAAGTCCCTACAACTATTCTATGTTGTCAGTCCCAGATTGCAGAGGAGCCGGTATAAAAAATGGGACTGGGGGATGGCAACTAATACAACAACTTATGCACCATTTCAAACTCGTGAGTCAAATTCGCCTTTATACAACGCCCTATTACTCTTGAGATATTAGACATTTGAACAAATGTGAGATCCATATGTAGTATGGTTTCTAATACTCACAACGCAGAAGTAGATAAATTTGCTTCTGAAATAAATATACCTTAATAGAAGCATCACTTACTTTCCTCTTCTTGCACTCTTCTAGTTCTAGATACCTCTCACAGTTCCTTTTCCAATGTCCGGTCTGACCACAACTGAAGCAGGTGCCCTTCTTTCTCACCCCGCCCACAGGTTTCAGGCTAGAAGTACTTGGCTTAAACTTCTTCTTGTCCTTGTCCTTCTGCTCCTTTCCATTTTGAACCATCAAAATGGTCTTCCCTTTTCCTTTTCCGAGAATCTGCTCAGCAGTTCTCAACATGCTAGCAAGCACTGGGAGACTCTTGTCCATATTGTTCATGATGTAGTTCGTGACAAATTGACTATAACTATCCGGCAGCGATTGCAGGATCAAGTTAGTGGCCAATGCAAGGCCCAAAGGGTAACCCAATCTCTCTTGGTTCTCAATGTACCCAATCATCTGGAGCACATGAGGACCAACTGGGTTTCCTTCTGCCAATTTGCATTGGAAAAGAGCTCTGGAAATCCAAAACCTTTCATGTCTTGCTTCCTCTTGAAAGAGCATCTTGAGGTTTATGATCATATCATAAACCTCCATGTTCTCGTGTTGCTTTTGCAACTCTGAGTTCATGGTAGCAAGCATGAAACAACCAATTTCTAGTGCATCATCATTATGCTTCTTGTAAGCATCTTTGTCAGCCTTAGGGGCAGTAGCAGCAGGTGCTTCAGGAAGTCGATGCTCAAGTACATACAATTTTTTCTCGTGCTTGAGGACAATCCTCAAGTAACTGTACCATTCCGGAAAGTTTTGTATAGATAATTTGTCCTTTTCAAGGATAGATTGCAGTGATAAGTTTCCTGATGTCCTTTTCAGGCTAGAAGCACTTGGCTTAAACTTCTTCCCCTTGTCCTTCTGCTCCTTTCCATTTTGGACCATCAAAATGGTCTTCCCTTTTCCTTTTTCGAGAATCTGCTCGGCAGTTCTCAACATGCTAGCAAGCACTGGGAGACTCTTGTCCATATTGTTCATGATGTAGTTCATGACAAATTGACTATAACTATCCGGCAACGATTGCAGGATCAAGTTTGTGGTCAATGCAAGGCCCAAAGGGTAACCCAATCTCTCTAGGTTCTCAATCTACCCAATCATCTGGAGCACATGAGGACCAACTGGGTTTCCTTCTGCCAATTTGCATTGGAAAAGAGCTCTGGAAATCCTAATCCTTTCATGTCTTGCTTCCTCTAGAAAGAGCATCTTGAGGTTTACGATCATATCGTAAGCCTCCATGTTCTCGTGTTGCTTTTGCAACCTTGAGTTCATGGTAGCAAGCATGAAACAACCAATCTCTAGTGCATCATCATTATGCTTCTCGTAAGCATCTTTGTCAGCCTTAGGGGCAGTAGCAGCAGGTGCTTCAGGAAGTCGATGCTCAAGTACATACAATTTTTTCTCGTGTTTGAGGACAGTCCTCAAGTAACTGTACCATTCCGGAAAGTTTTGTACAGATAATTTGTCCTTTTCAAGGATAGATTGCAGTGATAAGTTTCCTGATGTATTGATTGCCATGGCAATCTAAAAACAGAAACATGCGAAGTATAAGTATCATGCAATAAACATAATTAACACGGACTTTTATTAAATATCCACGATTTTAGTCAAATCAATGACCTTAAAAATGATTCAGATTCCAGTTAAACCCATCACAGTTCTTCTAGTGGGTCAAGATTCTTATTTCGCCTAGTTTTGAATCAACTTTGCCTCAACACTCAATTTGGCTAGTTAGGTGGAAAATACTTTCCAATTATATCACATTCAACTCTTGTACAGTTACTAATGACACTTATCTAAATAATCTTACTCCCTCCGCCCCACAGTAAGTGACCCATTTGTAAAAAAAAATTGTCCCAAAATGAATAACCTGTTTCACTTTTCAATGCAATATTAATTACCTTTTTCCAATTACACAGTCTAATTAATATTAATTTCATCACTCCCAATTCAATGTCTTCCACTTTGCATTTATGATTTATGATAATGGTGAATGCACCAATACTTGACAAGGGTATTTTTCTCTCTCTTTCACCTATACACTTTTCTTAATATGTGTGAAATGATCAAATGGCTCACTCATTGTGGGACGGAGGGAGTATAAGTTAATAGCCAACTCTAAGCTCTTCAACCCTGTTGAAAATTTTAAATTAGCCTAATCATACCCAATGGTTCACATTTGGATATTACAAGTTAATAGCCAACTCTAAGCTCTTCAACCCTGTTGAAAATTTTAAATTAGCCTAATCATACCCAATGGTTCGCATTTGGATATTACAAATATCCTATTGTGTCGTACTAGTAAAGATAACGGCATCCTGCTTTGGTAGACCTACACTTAATCAGTCCTAGTCTTGACAAGTGCCATGCATTGGAAGACATACTTTTATGAGACTTAATATTAACTTAGGAGAGATTTTTAATTGATTTTTTATCTCACCAAACATGCATCATTTGTAACCCCTTAAACAAACCACCTAAAAGCATGCATCATAAATGTTCGGTGGCTGGTAGCCAAACTGGCAGTTAGTAGTAACTATATGAGGAATAAGGGAGAGAAAAGAGGTAGGCAGATTTTTGAAGCATGGATCCCCTTTAATCAGCATCCTCCTTCCTTTATCTTCAATAAACTCCTTGAAACTAACCTTTATCTCTTCCGATTTCTCTCAACGCTCCAGCCCCAAAATGATGTCTACCTCTACCCCATCTAGTGCAAATAGGTAAAAGTCCTGTTGATTTTCCTATTCCTGAACCTGTACCTTTAACCCCTAGAATTCTTACATTATACATGTCTCCCACTCTTACCAACTATGGTGCTGTTTCCTATACAGGCAGGCCAAAGTTGGCTAAATACATTGGGTTAAGTATTCCAAATAGAAATTTATAGTTCATCAAATGCAATGCATACAAAAGTACAAAACCAATAGTCTTTTATCAAAAGAAAAACGCAAAAACAAAACAAAATCTAATTTAAAAAAGACTCTTCTATGCCCATGCTTTATTTCCTGACAGATTTTGGTGACTTTCAAAGTTTCACAGACTCATTCAGACAAATATACAAACCAGCCTTTATGATAGCATGAGGCTTACCAGAAAACTATTACAGGCGAAGCTATCCAACTTTTATAAAGACAAGAAAACAACAAGTTAAAGTCCTGGCAGGACAGTGACCACATGACTGTTGACCAAGATGAACCAGCTATTCTGGTTTAGGCACTCAAACAATGAGATGTTTAGAAGCATGTAATCACTAATTCCTGACGAAATTGAAACCAAAACTTCACAAATAATGATTGTGATGATTTCACCATTGCATGATGATTTCTTCACTAATAATACATAATCTTTATTTGACTTGATTGGGTTTGAATAAATCAAAAATAGGGTTTGCAAAACACATTAGAGTAAAGCCTGATCAAACCTTGGTGTAAATCAAGTTGAATGTTCTAGCTGTTTGTAGGAATGATTCCAAATATGTCCGCAATTGGGATTCCACCTCGGCATACTCCTCATCTGGATTGTAAGCATGCTACAAACATGATAAAAGAGCAACTATATCAAAATTATTAGTACAGCAACAATAACATTATGAAATCAAAGTATCTTCATTTTAAAAAATAAAAAATTGTGAAGAGATTAAGAAACAGTGAAAAAAATAAAACAATGTTGAGAAACTTGATCCAACAAATCTCTAACAAGTATGATAGAAACCAAAACCAGAATGGAATAAAACAAAGAAAAATGACAACTCTCTTAACAGAGGCTGGTTCCTCTTTACAAGATAATACTGCAACCCAGAAATAATTAAAATGGTAACGCAATGCCCCTGGCAAGATGATCAATAACAAAACAGAAAAGGATAAACCCAATCTTGAAATAGAACTAACCCCATCTCATTACTAATACTATACCCAAATAAATACTCATTCTCCCCCCACTGCATTCAGGATTCCCACATCTCTTTCCTACTTTCCCACACTGCCACCTGGCAGTTGTGTTATTCCCTTCCCCATAACCTCTCTCTCTCGCTCCTTGCTTGCCACCTATTCCCTTCTCCTCTCATACACCCTTAATCTTGGTTTAGACCCAATTCCCAGACAACCCACATCCTTGTCCCCTTTTTTACCTCTCCTTCAGTACACATTTCTTATGGGGCCTATCATTGTGAATGATACCAAATTGTTCTCTGTGGATGGGAAGATGGGATTCAATACATACTTGAAGGTTCTTTTCTTGTCCATTATTTCCTTAGTTGTGAAAATTTAGGCCAGCTTCCTTTGCACTTCCCTGTCACCCAATTTCCTATCAGTGAAAATATGAATTTGGTCCATGAGACCATAACTTATCCTCCCTTCCCTGTTAGTTAGAAATTCTGAATCCATAGAAAATAGGGCCTGGTCCATTACGACAAGGGCCTCCAACCAAAATAGGCTTATTTTAATGATATAAATATCATGTAAAGTACAAAACATCAATAAGGTGAAAAATATATGGCTACTGAGAAAAAACGAGAAAATTTAAAGTTTCAGATTAATTTCCAGTGGCGCATAAAGATATATCGTATATATGACTATTCGAAGACAAGAATTGGATTTCAGATGTTAGAAAACCTTGGACGCCAAGTCATCAACTTTTTGTTGAAGATTCAACAAAATCTTTGATTGTTCAGCAAGCTTTGACTCTAGCTCAGAAACATCTGGCCTGAAAAGAGTTTAATTAAAGAAACAAAATGTTACTACAACTAATGAGATAGAAAGTTGTTTTACATCTAAAAGATAAAATTTTCCAACTTCCGATTATAAATCAGTTTATGTGTATCGAATGAATAAATTCAACAGTCAAACCCAAAGTGTGAGCAGGATTTCTTATGAACTACTTGAGACAAGGAAACAGATACACTTGAAACCAAATAAATCTTACAAACAATGTCATCATTCTTTAATTCTCAGATTATACTGTGAGTGCATATGAAGGTTATCTACTTGTCACTTCTTAAAGAAAGCAAACAAGTGTCAGTTTCTATCAAGCTGAGTTCCCATGCGATAAAAAGAAGTTCTATAGACAAAAATAGTGAATATTCAATTAAGAGAGAATAAAATATTCTACAGGACATAAAGAGGTTAAAAAGAATGTTAAATGGCTTTCATCAGTTTATATTCTCATAATGCTCATATTCATGGAGAATAAAATTACCAAACAACAGCAGTTTCCTGTGCATAAATCACAGTCTTAAATGTCATTATCATGTAGTTTGAATATTTGTATCTATTTAACTCAAGCAACATTTGACATGAACTATACACTATGCCAATCCAGTTCAAAAATATGCACTAATGTGATACACGTGTTAAACACTATATCAGATGTTACAGTGATAAGCAACTTCAGATACAAATGCAAGCCCATCATAATGCAATGAAGATATGTTCCTTTACTAGAAATCACAAATTGAAAAAGTAAAAATTTGTGATAATAAAAAGAAGCAAAAAACTTTTACAATGGATAGATGGACTGAATCTGAACATCTGCAGGAAACAATTTATAGTCTTCCGAAAATATTTGTGCCTGTTTTTCTGCAATGGAATCTATCAATTGGATGTCCTTGGCTACCTGCTCGTCAACACTACAGAAATAAGAATACAAACCAAACTTATGTCAACATCAACTCTGCAAAACCTTGACTGTAGAAAGAAAGAAAAACTCATCATTTTGAAATATATAGGACCAAGGACAACCTCCATTCTGGATTATCAGCGTAAATCGTTGCCTCCACTAGATCTACAATAAGACGAAGCATTTCGGTGCGCTCTTCATAGCTTCCATGTCCCTGTTGCATATATGCATAATATCAAGGTCAAATATAAACAAAATGTGCATGGATTCCTCTATAATGCATGGCACATCAAATTCCAACAAAAACTTCAAATCTTCATTTTTAAATATAATAATAAAGATGGTAGACTACTGAATTTTAATTAAAAAAATATTGAATCTCATAGCTAACATATCAACAACCCCCTTTATTTTCTGACATGCAAGAATACTTTGTCGTCTTATTATTAAACATAAAGATATTCTAAGCTTTGCTGGGAAAACACTCAATGGTTTAGTTATAAAACATTAGTGGCACATGTGAGTTAGAAACAAATTAAGACAGAACCGACCCAATGAATTCCCGTGGCTTAGCAAATCAACTGGTTTTTCCAAATTTGCCTGATTGCCCATGACATCCACTCTTTCTTCCATGAGCCCTTATCTTAGAACAACTATCTCTCTCTAAAAACCAAGACAGGGGCCATCTCTTAAGATTTAATCCAGGAAGTCACAAGCATCAAGGTTCGCAATGATGCTACATAAATGGCTTTTTAAAAACAATTGTTGACATGTATCACTCTAAACAGTTAAAGTATAAATCAGATATAAACCCAGTAAGCCATTTTTTTCCAACAATAATGTCAAAATCTAACTCCACTAACAACCCATACCACATTGAGATCAGATGCTGCATTTTCATGTGAACAACCAAAGAGTTAAAATAAGGGTCATGCTAACTTGTACCTTAGGGCACAAGTTAAAAAGTTAAAAAAGGAATTAAAAATAATCTTTGTATTGGAAAGATAAAAGTTTGAACTTTCAAAATAAAGAATACACAATATCCAATATTTTATTTCTCCTTTTGGTTTCTTAACTTTGTGCCCTTCTGGCACAAGTTAGATTTCCCTTAAAATAAATACTAACTGAAAAGGAGACACCAACAAATAAACTATTCAAAAGCTATGCATGAATAAAGACAATAGGATAGTGGAAAGCAATGTTGTCAAGATTGATATCTTGCCAAGGATCGGGAGAGGGTAGCAAGATCCTACAACGTACATAACAAGGATCGTATGATCCTACAAAAATAATTGCTTAGGATCACAGGGGGTAGCAAGATCTTAAAAACGTAAGATTGTAACATTTTTTGTGGTTTTCTGGAATTTCTCTGTGATCACCAGGCTCAGGTATAATCGTGAAATCGCACGACCTTGCAATTTAAGTCACGATTATAAAACCTTGGTGGAAAGAAAAGTAAAGAATAGAGCAATAAGTGAATTGTTAATAGCAAGAGCAAGACCATATTTCCAACTGTTTTTATAAGAAATTAAAATGAAAATGGGTGCACAAAATATCAGAACCATTCAGAAATGCAAAGGATTCATATAACAGAGCAATATCAAGGAATTTACACTTGTCTGTAAACATGTATCCAGTTGCTGGACACATAGGCTTCTTAAAGAGACGGATTTGGTAAAAAAATAATAATGTAAGTTATCAAATGACTAACTTGAATGGCTTCTGTATCTACAGTTGTCGTAATGCCCAAGAACTTAGCAATTTCAGCCAAATCTGCACATTTAAGCCATAATAAATAATGTAACTGAAAGGAAGCTACAGTCAAAAGGTGCACGAGAGGCAATGTTGTTTTAAAATAACAAGCCACTAAACATGTTTGTAATGATATATGACAAAAGTAAAGTTGACACTTGACAAAGCAATGACGACAGGAAGAAACTCGCAAGTGAATGGTCAGTCAAACACAGCTACTTAAAGAGAGGCGGGAAACTGATTAGTTTGCCAGAGTTTACAGGAGAAAATGATTAAAAGAAAACCAACCAAATGTCAATAATCATGGAATAAAAGAGCGCGTATTTTGTATTCAGTATAAAAGACATAAGCCACTTTGCAGGGTATGAACAGAATAGTACAAGAATATTGCAGCATTCAATGATAATTGATTTTGAGCAGGTTGATATATTAAACTGAATAGCTTTTTTCTATTGCTATGTACAAATACAGAATTGGGAACAAAGCACAAAATTTGTTATAATGAAAGCTTATATGACGGGGTATCAACGAGGCCATTTTGGAATTTCTTTAAAAACAGGGAATGAAATCTCGTACACTGAATTCGAGCAGTCTCCTCATCACGATCAAGTGCATCCCCTTGTATGTTTTGTTGGGAAAAGGGTGACTTATCACCTAATATCCTGGTGCAAGTACAAGAGTTCAGGTTATTTCGTCTTAACAAGGACGGGAATACATCACAGAAGTGTTGGCAGTTCTGTTGCAATTGCAAACAGGCTGGAACAAGGTAATTTCAAACATTATGAAATGGGACCACTGCTAAGGCCATGCAAAATTTCAAAAGAGTATTTCCTTTTTTATAGAATCACTCTCAAATTTTCAACTGAATCAATTATACCTTTATCAATACCTTTGATTACTTTACATCCTTTTTGTAACCTATAGCTATAAGTAAAGATAAATACTATAGATAAATTTGAAAAAACAATATTGATTGTAAACAAGTTAAAGGCTGCAAACTATTTCAAATCTCACGATTTAATCAACATGATTGTCTATTTAAAAATGGAAGTAATAAAATGGAGTGCATGACAACTTGGATTGCAAATCCAATATCACCTACATGATATTGATGCGGAACAAAAAATTTGGGGGGAGGGGGGACGGTACTTACTAAACCAAGAAACTGCAAAATAAATTTATATTCCAAGTTTTCAATTTCCCATTTTTCCACCCGACTATTTTTAGCTCTGGATGGCCGCCAAAAAATGTGCATCAAGCCCACAAGAAGCACAATAAATCCCGACCATCAAGATGGTTGTACAAAAAACAACTACTCAAATCTAAGGTCTAAGAATTCCAGTTTCCATTAACTTGTTTTCAAAAATTCCTTCATAACTCAAAACGAGAATCATGATTAACAGTCAAAGAAAAGAAGATACCGGAAGAAGAGCCATTCCAAAAGGGCATAGCGCTCCATGCCAGCAAATAGGAGAGACTGTGCAGGGGCATTCGCTCGTGAGTAATTTAGCATTGCCAATTTCTTCTGAATCGCTTCCATTTGCCTTGTTGCCATCTTCTGTGTGAACTTAATTAGTTTTCTTTTTTCACTTCCTCTTTAGTGTTTACTGGGGTCGTGACATTCTATCCAAGAAAGTTTCAAAACAAGCACTTAAAATATTAGATATATTATATAGGTTTCTAATTTGTACATGCATTTTCTTTAATAATGTTAGTAATACCGAGAAAAGAAAAAAGAATCTTTTATAATAGAGGTGTCCAAAATAATCCTACCGTAACAATCTGAGTTCTTTTATTTAACAACTATAATAATGATCTCTTGACGAGTTTGTAACCAAAGAGAATGCCTGTTTCAATTAATCAACATTTCCAGGAGTTCGAGAACTTTCATTCAGCACACAAGTTAAGTCATGATTCAAGGATTCATCAAAACAAGGGTATGATTAAAAGTCTTACAGAATTCACTATGCACACTAATTACATATCCAGCCAAAAGTAATGAACATATCAAATTGCGGCTATATTGGCATTGCCAAATAGCGGTGTTTTCAAAAGTAATGAACATATCCAGCCAAAACAAGGATTCATGTCAAATTGAAGAATGAACATATCCAGTCAAAAGTAAAAACATGTTTCCCCAAGATCGGTGTTGTCAAATAGCGGCTATACTGGCCCTATATCATGGTAAAATTTGAACAAATCGCTATTATTCTGCGATACACTATTTATGAAAAGTTGTTATCAAATAGCGCTATAAAGGCGCAGCATAGCGGAATTTAAACAAACCACTCTTTTCTGTGAAGCTCGGTTGACAACACTGCGAAAGATATACCTATATACACCCACAAAAAATCAAAAACACGACAAAAGACCTTAACATTTAAAGTCTCTCTAATTCACAAATCATAGACTTGCTTGGTTTATCTCCATGGCACCTTGATTATCATTGGCATTGGCACCACCAAAATCATCTATTGTAGTTTCATTTACACTCAACCAAGCCTAGAAACTCAAATCATCGACTATGAAGCACTAACACAGACACTGACATCAGACACGACACTACTACTGACACGTCAACACTGGTAATAATTTGGAAAAATGAGTGGTTCATTTAATAACTTTAGAAAATACTATTGTCTATTGATATATAAAATCGTTAACCACATTCTCAAATTCTAAGGCAAAATCGGTTATAATGAGTGTAAATTAAATTAAAAAACATATATGTGAGATTCAAATGAAAACTAAAATTGCGATACAATGCTGAAATTAGTGTTAATATTGGGAAAGGGAGAAGAAGAAGAAATTAGGGAAATCGAAAATCGTTGATGGAAAGAAATGTTACCGTATGAGCCAAGAGAGAGTGAGGAAGAGAAAGACGTGAGAGAGACTTCCAATGGTATGGAAATATGGGTTTGAAAAATACTCGTGCTGGCCTTTTATATTTTTATTTTTGTTAATTTTCTGGTTTTTTTTCCTCAAGGAAAATGGCCTCTAGTAATTCGAGTTCGATACAGTGATCCAAGATGATTAAAATCTAATAAAAAATATTTTATAATTGAATTAATTCAACTTTACCTAAACAATTCATTTTCCGTGGAGCTTATTATAAATTTGACTGATTTGTTCTATCCTTTCATATGAAAGTTTTCGTGATGTTTATTACTCCCTCATGTCCATTTTATAAAATGAGAAATCAAAAAACATCTAGATAATTGTTAGTTGTTGCAATTTTTAATGTTTTTACAAATATACCCTCATAAAATTTTAAAACTGGATTTGCGATTCTAACACTCACAATGCCTAATAGATCCTTTGATTATCATTTTTAATTAAGAAGTAGTAGTAATTTATTGCCACAAACTTCAAACACAACTATTTGCAAAACATGTTAATAACTTTGAAAATTAGTAATGTCAACTAAGCCAATGAAATGAATGGAAACTTTACCTATAGAGGTTCTGAATTTTTCATTTGTTACATTTACTATGTTATTTTCTATTTTTTTATCATTGCACACAAAGTTGACAGGAATGTCATTCAGAGTTCCAACTGTAGATGTTTCAGTGGTTGACCTTACTGTTAGACTTGAAAAGGGAGCTAGTTTTGATAAAATTAAAGCTGCAATTAAGTAAGAATAAAATCTTTTGCTTTTAAGGGACAAGGATATTTTATGTTTATTTTTTTCCCTATAATTTAGTTCCTATAGTGAATACTAATTTTCTCTTGTCTACACATTTTTCATAGGCAAGCATCTGAGGGAGATATGAAGGGAATTATACTATGCCATCATCAAGCATTATACACCTAATATCATATCCAAGAATCATTCCTTGATCTCTAATTGTATGAGTTGAATAGGGAGCTTATACAAAAATATACTTCAATACCTTGGAATCCAAGTTTTAATAAGGCATAACAGAACACTTTGATTTATTGATATTTATTGAAGCCTTGCAACACTAGAGTAAACATTTAACACAGCCACCAAAATCTATAAATTCTGTAATAGCTGTCACTTTACATGGCCAAAACTACCCAAAAATGTGCGTGAGAAACTTACATAGGAAGAGAACAAATTTGCTAAACCAGAATGAAATATATGAACCAACTCAGTTAAGAGCTTACGAGACGGGAGCAATTCAGACGAACCTGACCTTGATTTCCAGTCAAAACATCAAGGTTAGACAATTTCAACATAACCCTTGCGAAATCCATCCGAAAGGTTGATCCGTCATCTGAAGCATAAGCAGAAACCAATCTGGCAGTCTTCTCTTGAGCCATCAGCTGTTGATCAGCAAATAATAACCCTCTTCCTCTCAACAAACTCTGATAGTAGTGAGTGTCAAAAGATGCTCCAGATGGCACTGCAGATGACAATGCTTGCATGTATGAAATCCCTTTGTCGCTACTAGAATGATGAACATTCATTGGCTTTGAAACTGTAAATGTCGAAAACGTGCCATTGCTGCTGGTATTATTCTTACTGTTGTCAGGACAGTTTAGCATCACCTGACTGAGAAAATCGAGAGGTATACTCGGATCTGGTTGCCCTGTTCCTTGAAAGTCGTACAGCCTTTGCTGAATGAAATTGCAACCAATTTTTCCGATGTTGTGTCCTCCTGTATATTATCAAGAAACAACAGATCTCATTAGCCTTATTCAAGGTTTTAAAAAATATGTGAGATCACAATCTCAGCTACGACGTCAGGGTTTTTGATGTCTTTGTGACCACAGTTGAGGCTGCATCAGGCTCAACAGTTCACAATGCAGCCACAAAATACATCTTATCATATTATATTCATAAATGCATAAGTGTAAAGTAATTTACCAAGTAGGCTGACTGTTTCCCGTGCGTTGAATCCTCTAAGATTGAAGAGGTGCAGTGTGCGCGTAATGTTATCGTCAGGCCTTGGAATCTGATGCTTGGGAAGTTATTGGAATTGTAACTGAATGGTTAGTTTATTTATTACCATAAACGGTAAAGTTAAAAAAATGTGGTTTTCTACCTTTAGTATATGCTGCCATGCATCTTCACTATGATTATGGGTATATATGGTTTTATGCACAAAAAGAAAGGTATAGTTTTGAAAGGAATATTTTACCCTTCAATTTGATCACACTTCACTTATCTAACGGTGGGATCTCTAAAGTACGGACAATTGTGAGATTAGGTGTATGTGTAGCTCATATGTCAGTGTCTAACACTCGTACGATTTGTATTTGATTGCTTAAATAAGTGTCCCAAAAAATAATATGTTCTCTTTGTCTCGACACACGTTAGACATTTCTTGGACACTTCTCATATATTTCTACGACGAATAAAAATGTGTTGAAGTAATGATGATCAATATTGAAAGGATTGCCATGAAATTCATACGTGCAATCAATAACAGGCAATATAGAGATCAGGTCAACACTTGGAATGATCCCCCATCCACAACTTCTTGCTTAGATAGAGAGGTCAACACTTAATCTCTTGAACACTTAGTCGTTGATATTATCAGAAAGATCAACGCAGGATCAAAGAATATTATCACCGACAAGTGGTATTGTAACAATGATATACTACACTTAATCTATCGAACACTTAATGTAAGCTATACTACACATTATAAGAAGACCATCCTCGCCTTTTTTTGCTTGCAGCGGACAAAAATGTGACAATTGTGGAATCAAGGGGCTGGTTTGGTTTGAGTTGGAAGTAGAACTTAAGTTGGAGGAGGGCTTTGTTAGATGGGAAGGCAGGTGAGGTATCTATGTTGGATGACATTATTACAGGCATATCACCAACAATAAATACACTAGATTATTGGGTTTGGTTGCCAGACGTTGCTAGAGGCTTTTCCATTAAATCTTGCCATCTCTGGTTGACAAAGGAAGGCGTTTCTACTTTCTAGGGAGAACTCGAATGAAGACATCCAGGTTCAGGTCTGGTTTTGTGGAATACTGAAGTGCCTAGCAAAATTCTTATTTTCTGCTAGAGGCTTTTGCATGACAAGTTGGCAACAAGGGAGAATTTGTTCAAGAGAGGCATACCGGCAGCTCAACACCAACTCATTTGCGTTTTCTGCGATTCCAATACAGAATCTGCCCTACACTTATTTCTTTTTCCTGTCCAACAAGTAATGTTGGGTGGAATTAAGTTCATGGATGGCTTGGCATGCAATTCGTTCAAGATTTGAAATTGTGCTCTCATTTCGTACGACACAGTGGTATATTAGAAGTGAGCAGGAAATTCTCTCTGCTGGTGTGAATGGCCACAGTTTGGTGCATTTGGCTAGGTAGAAATCAAATTATCTTTAAAGGAAACTCAGTGGATGTAAGTGGCATATGTCACATATTAAAATGATTTAGTGGGAATGGTTATTAGGCCGAAAAGGATGTTTGGAGGGAGTAAATTCCTCTAGTTCGTTATTAGGCCGAAAGGTAATGATCAAAGTTGTTGAATTTATATTATATTAAACTAATAATCAAAGGTAAATAACAAAAAAGAAAGCAATGAACAAACACAAGGTATTGAGGTAAAAACTAAAATGTGATATAAAAAACAAAGACTGTCAATCAAACTCAAGCTTGAGGGAAGGAATCCCTATAAAAATTGTATTGAAGATTGGAACCATCTCTGATTCTTTGATTGAAATCAAATGGAAAAGTATTGGCTGCTAACATGACTGAACCAAAAGAAGTATTTTGTGGTTCAGGTTCTCCTCGTGGGTTTCCGAGAGAGAGAAGTACGGGAAGGACTACAATGAATGCAACTATGATCCATGGGTTGAAGATGAAGAATCTCCTCATTATCTTGATGATGAAGAAGAAGAGAACTGAAGCGGAAAAGAGAAGACTTGTTTAGGAAGTTATTGGAATTGTAACTGAATGGTTAGTTACCATATTGAACTTTTCTTATATAGGAAAGAAACTAGGAATTAGGGGTGTAACATTATTGTATGTTATACCATGCAAATAAAGCTGAAAAATCGAATGCAAAATATTCATGTCTATATCAATGTGTAACATATTTAAAGGTCTTATTGTTAAATCAAGTTAAAGAATGTATCATGTTAGATTTCAAAAAAAATTATACATACAAATGAAGCTGAAACATACCAAATGTAAAATAGAATGTCATAACAATGTTTAAAAAAAGGCTAGACTAAAAAAAAAAACTTATACCAAGTAATAGGCTAGCCTTGGATCTTGAATATTTTGAACAAGCCACACATATTTACATAAAACCTAACACAGTTTAGCTTATTCCCGCCCCTAATGGTAAACTCATATTGACTTTTAGCTAGCTGAGATGTTTCATACTAGGAGTGTACGCAATTCATGTTGGATAGATTTGGGCCAAACTCATTATTTGATCCGATCAAATTTTATCAATTCGGATTTAGTTACCAATCCGGTAAGTTTTCTACCAAATCAATCCAATTCGAATTTGTATATATATAGGAGGCATATCATGTGAGAATAACATTTGTATGTCAGAATGGTAAGAATAAGTGGTAAGAACAACAGAGAAGGGCTGAGATTAAAGATGGGTTAAAAATGTCACCGTCAATTCTCACATTTTCCTTCAACGCGTTAACGCCTCTTATTCTCTTCGGCTTGCAACTCTTCTTCCTCCCACCTTCCAAGACCAGTTTCGACGAGTTCTACCCTCCACTACCAAGAGGACGTCGTCGCCGCCTTCCCCCACCAATTCCGCCATCATTTCTTTTCCTCCTCACCATTTTCGCTTTTTTTTCTAATTCTTCTTCTCTCGTCTCTATGTCCATTGTCTAGTTTTCATGTCCATCGTCGTTTCTATGTCTTGGGTTCAAACTGAAACAAACATAACAGATTTACTACTACGATTGCAAATGGAATAGCACAAAAATATATAATTCAACTATAAATTTTCGTATTCATTAATCTGTTCTTTTTGCACAAAATAACTTAATAAAAACAAGAAGCTAAAAGTCCATGAAATAAAGGGAATGAATGAATTTGTATTGTAAATTGAGTTTTGGAATGCTTCCTACAGTGTTTAATTAATGGAAGACTTGAGGGCAAGTGGAAGAAGACGAGTGCTCAAACCTTATAATTCCAACACTTGTGAATTTAGGTTCTAACTAGAATTACTAAGAAGTTGATGAGTGAAAACATGGAACTTGTTAGCATAGAAAATATGATCACTCTGGAATTAAAGTTAAGCTTTCTTAAAGGAACGTGAACAAGATTAGAAGACATCTGGTTAACCTTATGTAATACCTTTTTTTAGAAGAGATTGGAAGAAAAAAAATTAAAAAGCAAAGGTTTGTGTTTTCTAGAATTGATTTGAAGAATGGAAGAAGGGGGGTAAACGAAAGAGTGAATAGGTGAGAGAACAAAGAACAACAGCAATAATGACAAAAAAAATAGGAAATTAAATAAAACATTAATCATAAATCATAAACAGTAAAATACAATTATGGCCCTTAGTTGTGATTTTTTCAAAAAGCAAAAATTTGATATTTTGATCCAAATACAAAGGTGCTGGTTGCTAAAATGCTCCTTCATAAAAAGGAGTGGGTCAATTGTAGTATATATAAAAGAAATTTTTATTTTATGTTTAACCAAAATAGACATTTTTTACTAGGCCTTTTTTCCCTTTTTTACATCACAAACAGAGATTTCGACTACATAAACAGCTACAAATACAACTCTAAATATGAAGTTTGGTTCTTAAATTTGATATACTTTGCATTAAATAAAACTCCACAACAAAACAGACACTTCTGTTCAAACAGACATACAGCATTCATGTCAAAGTATTCTGGAATGTGCAAATGGATAATTCCTGACATTGTAGGAATGCTATGCTAAACTTACATTCTGGCAGATACAACTAGGTGAAAAATGTAACAAAATTGAAAGGGATCAAAAGCTAAATCATATGCAGACTCAATTTTGCTCTTGGGTTGAGGCATCGTTTGTTGCATCCATCTGATCGGCTTCAGCTTCGCCTTCAGCCCCCTTCTTACCTGTGCATAAAAACCAAGCATTTGTTATCCAACCAGTCAACAGTTGAGCATTTGTAGTGAGTGAGGAATATATGTGAAAATACAACACACATTAAAAAAGGTTTTCCTGTTAATTCAGAAACTGATTGGAGTTGCTTTTGAAAAATATTTTTAAAATAATGTAATCAAACAGAAACTTCTGCTTTATAAATTATCTTTAACAACTTCCGAGTTATAGTTTTTTAAAGCTTATACAGACCCTTAGGATTCGACCATTACCTTTCTTCTTCTTTCCACCACCCTTCTTCTTTGTCTTTACGCCCAATGCTAGCCAGGCCTTAATTTCAGGATCATCTACTGTTTTAGTAGGCTGAATTTCCTGGAGTGGATGAGATGTGATACGATCCGATCCATTTGGCATTAGCAAGACCGTGAATTTGATGTGTGCAACATAATCACCTGAAAAATAAGCAACCATGTAAAGGCTTAACAGTGCTCAAACAAACATGACAATCGGTATCAGAGGTATCAGCAGCATAAATAATATTACCAGGCTTTTCATGTAGAACAGGATAAGGCTGCAGAAGCTCGTGATTCATGCATTCCACTAAACCCAGACGAGCTCTTTTTTCTTCCAAAGCCCTAGTATAAAGGAACAACCATTTGAAGGTCAACAAAAAGAGAATCAAAACCAAAACCATCTAGACAAATGCTGTTAGGAATGGCTTATTTGAATTTTATCTACTAGCATAAACATTTGTGACACTTTGAATTTATTTGAACAAGATAAGGGTTTATATAATCAGCGTTTAACATGTCCATAAGTTGTTTTTAACTTTTTTCAGATAAGGATTCAGCTTATGAAAATAGACTATAGCTTATGTAAAAACAGTTCGACTGTTTTATCTTTTGTTATATAAATAGTTTATACATGACACTTAATTGGTTGTTCACCAAAACAGGGCCAAAGTAAATACTAGTAAGCTCTCATACAGGTGATGAAGTTACCTTGCAGAGAATGGCATGATGGGGAAATTTTGGCTTATTTCACTGTAAATAAATCTCGATGCTTTCATCTTCAAGTTATAACTTCTGTCAACAGCCCTCTTATAAATAGTTGTCTGCTTCTCATCCAACAGCTTAGGCTGCAAAGGAAATAAACTTCACTACATTACTATTGAGAAAAGGTGTAATATTCATAGACATATATAAACATAGTTCAATTCATCTACCTTTCCTTCTCCAGTACTGGCTACAATATCAATAGCATAAACTTCATTCTCTTCAAATTCTGCATCATCAACCCTTGTATCCGGATTAGATACACTTAGCACAACCTTATTTGCATCAATCACAAACTGCTTCATTTGGTGGCTAAGAACACCCTCGACAATTCTACAATCATAGGCAGCAGCGACCTTCTGAATTGCATCAGTTACATCTTGGTTCTGTCACGGAAAAAAACTTTTATTACCACCTACTTAAAAACAAAATTAAAACTTAACTTTCAAACATTCAATTACAAATTTTATCCAACATTTTTTTAAGGAAAATATCATCTAACATGATAAAAAAAAACACAGCATACACACAACTATTTAACAATTGCAACTAAGCAGCAAAGAAAGAACACCGAGGTCGTTTATAAGTAATAATTAATTTGAACAATATGGCATGTCACTATGTTGCCTACAATAGACAAAAAGACAACATAAAAATCAGCATAGATCATCAAACTAATTTCCAGCCAATTCCAATACCGTCGTTAGAGCCTTAACAAGTGCAATGTATAAGATAAAAAAACAAATTTCTTCTCCATATGTAAATTAACACAACTATGAAATAGTTATTTCTGCCAAATCTTAATTTAGGCAACAGAGAAAGTAGGAAAACAATACAGAATAGAAGACCTCAGGCAAAGTAGTCATTCTACAAATTTTATACACAATTCTAGATATTGACTAGATTGTTGTATTATGTTGGCTGCAATAGACAAGTGTCCTGACTATAAAATCAACACAACAATAAACTTATTAGTCAGCCGTTTTGAGTTTAGGCAACAGGGAAAAGAGGAAACCAAAACAGAATGATAACCTCGGCAAAATTGCCATTTCTACAATTTTATCACACATACATCTACAGCCATTGATTGGAATATATATATATATATATATATATATATATTTTATAATGTTGGCTGCAACAGAGAAGTGTTCTGACTATAAAATCAGCACAGCATTTAACTACTAAAGCCAATACAAATTTAGACAACAGGGAAAAGAGGAAAACCAATACAAATTTGATTGCCTCGGCAAAGTTGTCATTAACAGCTTTTTACACAAAAATGATTATGAGATTCCAAAGACAATTAATATAACTCAAAGGTTGTGAATCCATGGGACACATGCAACCTATTATGAAGTTCTATACTATCAAGTCCTACATTATCCTTAATGAATTCACAGATAAATTAGAATAATATATTATTTCGGCTGCAATAGAGAAGTGTAGTGACTAAAAAATCAGCACAATTTAACTACTAAAGCCAATACAATTTAGACAACAGGGAAAAGAGGAAAACCAATACAAACTTGATTGCCTCGGCAAAGTTGTCATTAACAGTTTTTTACATAAAAATGATTATTAGATTCCAAATATAATTAATATAACTCAAGTTGTGAATTCCTAGGACACATGCAACCTACTATGAAGTCCCTATTTTATCCCATTTAATGAATTCACAAATTGACAAGAATAATATATTATTTCGGCTGCAATAGACAAGTGTACTGACTATAAAATCAGCACAATTTAACTACCAAAGCCAATACAATTTAGACAACAGGGAAAAGAGGAAAACCAATACAAACTTGATTGCCTCGGCAAAGTTGTCATTATCAGCTTTTTTTCATCTAATGATTATTAGATTTCAAACATAACTATTATAACTCAAAGGTTGTGAATCCCTACGATACAACCTACTAAGAAGTCCTTATATTATCCCGTTTAATAAATTCACAGATTGATTAGAATAATATATTATTTCGGCTGCAATAGATAAGTGTACAGACGATAAAATCAGCACAATAGTAAACTGCTACAGCCAATACAGATTTAGACAACAGGGAAAAGAGGAAAACCAATACAAACTTGATTGCCTCGGCAAAGTTGTCATTAACAGCTTTTTTACATATAGGATTATTAAATTCCAAATATAACTGTTATAACTACTATGAAGTCCTATATTATCCCATTTAATTTAATAAATCCATGAATTGATTAGAATAATGTATTATTTCGGCTGCAATAGACAAGTGCACTGACTATAAAATCAGCACAGCAATTAACTACTAAAGCCAATACAAATTTAGACAACAGGGAAAAGAGGGAAATCAATACAAACTTGACTGCCTCGGCAAAGTTGTCATTAACAAATTTTCACATACAAAAACTATTAGATTCAAGATATAATTAATATAACTCGAAAAGTTGTACAGCCTAGGATACATGCAAGTGAGCAACCTACTACAGAGTCCTATATTGTCCCAGTTCATAATTTACAAATTGAACAAAAAATTTAAACTAGTAATTGATTGTGTAACTTTCTTGTTATAAAGAAGATATTCCAATCTCCAAGCAGAAGTATTTCTATATCATGCCATAGACTGATACAAACTCTAAGATAAAAAGTAAAAACAATTGCAATGGTTTTATTCAAAAAACAGGGAGTATATAAAATAACCAATATGACAGCTTGAATCAATTTTTCAGAGGAAAATGAAAGATGATGAGACAATTTCATGAAGTTCTTGTAAAAAATAGCAATCAAACTAAATATTTCATTTTGCAAGATAAACACCCTATCAGAGTAACTATGACATAAAGCTTCATTTGGACAACTGTCCATAGCTTTTAGAAAGTGTTTCATCATTAGGGTTGCCAAATTGTGCCTGCCAGATATCATAGCACAGCTTTTCATGTTCACTGTATATGGAACAAAAAGGCAAATGACAAAAAAAATCGAGTGCAGCTTTAAGATGAGCAAAATCAGTATTTTAGTACAACAAACATAGTGTGTTGAGAAAACTCCAAGCAACCTACTGGCTACCGAGTGTGAACAAGATAGCTGTGGTTGAAAATTATGAGAAAAAAAACTACAGAATCCTAATAACGTGTTAAGGACTAAGGGAACCATATCCCATGAAAATTTTGAATTCCACTGGAGCAAGCACCTCTACGAGAGAAACTAACACAATATAATGGTGTCATATTAAGACTGACAAAATTGATTGTGTTTATTTCCCACATGGTATACTGCCCATAGCCTATAACGTTTTTCATCATACGGAGACCAGTTCATCAAAATTTGAAAATAGAATGTATACACCATAATATTTTTTTAAACTTCAGCCAAAAGTGAAAGAGACGTAATGGTGAAAGTCCATGCATAAAACGATTCTTCAGCAAAAAGTGAAAGGAACATAATGGTAAAAGACCATGACTAAAACCATTCATTGTGCATGAGTAGTAGTATTTGATTGCCTTGAACTTGCATCCAAGTAAACCAAGACACATAAAACAACAGAAAAACTCATTATCCAAGTAAACTAAGAAACATAAAACAGAAAAACTCATTATAACCGCAAAAAGGAAAAAAGATCTCTATCAGTGTAACTATGACTATAAAGCTTCACTGGAGTTTATCCATAGCTCATGATAATTTACATCATTTAGAGATCAAAAAGCACAAGAACAACAATGCTGTGGTCCCCCGTAGGGCATTGGATATTTGACAAAACATCATTTAATGGCCAAGGCACGGAAACATTCACACTGCAGCACGGTTACAGAGATCTAACTTATAAACCTAATGACCCATCTAATTAGACTCGACTCAAATTTAAAGGCAAACAAATATCGAAGTTCTAAATACATCATTTAATGGCCAAGGCATGGAAACATTCACACAGCAGCACTGTTACAGAGATCTAACTTATAAACCTAATGACCCAGCTAATTAGACTTGATTCAAATTTAAAGGCAAACAAATATCAAAGTTCTAAATTCAAAATGTCTTGTAATTAGAATAAATTGTTTACATATGATTACCTTCTTTCCTGGCTTTACTAGTCTCAAGGCCACTTCAGCAGCAGTGTTTGCCGCTGCAATTACATCAGCAGCACGTCCCGTGACCGGTCCCTCCCGAAGAACATGAGTGTGAGCCACAGCAGCAATGAATCCATCTATATGACATGCCATATCACTGTTAAAAACAAAAGACACCATTATCATTTAGTTGCCAACAACAGCCAAAACATATACAAAATCCATCATTTCATTACTCGTTATACAAGAAAAATGCTTCAAATCAAAAGAGACTTACATTTTCAATATATCACCTACTTCCAACACTGTTTCGTCGCTGGCGAGAGGAGAGAAATGGCAGACAGCGTTGTTTACAGATATGCATGTTGGGAAAGCAACACCTCTTTCAATCTTCTTCTTCACATTCTTGTACAATTTACCAGTTTGCCTTTACAAAACACATCACACCCCATAAGCTAAAACCACAACAAAAAAACACAGAAAAATCATACATACAAACCCATTACAAAAACGATAAATCACTAGTAATCCTATTAAAAGAATAATAACACAATAATGAATTACTTGTAGCATAATTAAACAAAAATCTTACTCTCTAATAAACGAATCCCCTTTCTCACAAATGTCAACAATCTTAACATTTGGTTTGCATTCTGAAATAACCAACTGCAAAGCCTCTGTTCAATTCAAAACGAATAAAAAAAACACATCAAATTAAGAAAATTGTTGTGGATTTAACATGAAGCCAAACAAAATTATGAACCAAATATAACCTAAATCAACAGCAAAAATAACTTTAAAAAAAATATAAGAGTGGAACATACTGTTAACGATTTCTGCTGCACTCTTGTACTTGGTTACAACATCAGGAGAAGTGAGATCCAACTCCTTCTCATCTCTCTCATCATCTGACATGGTGAATTGGCCTGTGAAAATTTCCTATAACAACCCAGAAGAAACAAATACCAAAAATCAAAACTTAATCCAAATGGGTCATGGAATATAGCATTAAAAATCAAAACTTCATTCAAATAGGTCACGGAATATCGCATCAAAAACCAAAAAAACAAAACTTCATCCAACTAGGTGACGGAATATAGCATCAAAAACCAAAAATTCATCCAAATGGGTCACGAAATATAGCATCAAAAACCAAAAATTCGTCCAAATAGGTCACGGAATATAGCATCAAAAATTCATCAAAATGGGTCACAGAATACAGCATCAAAAACTGAAAAGGAATATATTAAGCTTTGTTGAGCTGCATGCGATAGCAGTGTTGCTCACCTTGTAGGGTTTTGATTGATTGTCGAAGAATCAGTGAAATAGTCGGCGGAAGACGGAAAGGGTTGAGACGAAAGTTGAGAGAGTGGCTAAGTAGCTGTGAAGGTGTAAGAAATTAGGGTTAGCGGTTTATATATATAGAGAGAGGATTGTTGCTGCTGTCTTTACACAAATGGAGGGCGTGGGTAGGGTTTTAGATTTCTTATTTTATCCTTTCTAAATACCACCTAAAATTCACTAAAGCAATTTTAAGATTTCGGATTCCAACATAAATGAAGATGTTCAGATTTCGGATTTGAACATAAATGAAGATGTTTAGTCTAAGATTGTCGACAATGTTAGTAGCTCTTCCAGACAAAAATATGTTTTCATTGTTATAGTTACGATTAGGAAGTGAACGGTCAAGCCAATGAATTAGGACAACAAGCATGTTGGAGTCAGGGTAATGGAAATGTTAATTCAGACTAAAGATGCCAAGAGCTAGCATTCAATTGACGATAATATTAGTTTTGATCCTTGGATAATTGTCAAATGAGATTATGGGAACGAAACAAGGACTAAATGATATTATGGGCGCGAAACCAGTACTAATTGTGGAAAGGAGACTATTGGAGTACAATTAATTCTTAATCATGAGGGGGTAGTTGCAATTAATTAATTATTAATCGTGGAAAGGAAGGAAATAATGTGATTATCAATGCTTATGATGACATGTGTCAAGAGAAGACTTCAACCACAAACTAAGTCTTTCGCACGTAAAAAATCAAACCATGAAGTGGATCCTGAAGTGGATTGGGTTCCAGAAGCACAGGAGCATGTTGTGGTAAGTTGGGCCAAAAAGAAATAGTGGCTAAGTCCACAAGAGTGAGAAAGGTTATTAGGGTAAAAAACCACAAATCGGGTCGTAAAAAAGGATATTAAATTTGTATCCAAAGCTAGCTTAAAATGAATAGTGTGCCGTGAATGAAGCATGTAAACAACCGGAAGACATTTTTAGCTATGAAAGACGTTGAAATGTCAAGATCACTAATTCTTAGTGTAGTTCTGAATGTTCTATTGTAATCAATATCCTCATCTCTGATCAACATGTAGTGTATTAAAGTAATAGTATTTAAAGGGATTCAAAGTGATTCTAAATAATGATCAAGGATATAGTATTTTAAGTGACTCAAAGTGATAGGGCGGGATGGAATTTAGATGTGAAGTGAAAGAACTTTTGGGCTTTTGCTTGTCAGTCTTTGAGAACATCACTTAGCAAATAAGGCTAAGAGAGTGATTGTTGAGGCGCATCAGAGTTTTGTGCTTATTTGTTGGAAACCCCCTTCATTTGGGTGGGTCAAAGTGACCATGGATGATTCTTGTAATGAAGGTGGTTGTATCCGGTGTGGCGAAGTTATTAGAGGTAGTGATGGAGAATCACTACAAGAAAAATGTCCATTTGCCAGGGATTTTGACAGGGACATGAAACCCCTAGCAAATTTGTCAGGGAAAATGCCAAGGAAATCCCTCGCAAATGGACATAAAGAAACGTGGAGACCACTTACCGTAACACAGGGGTTTGCCACTCGCAAATGGACACAGCCTCTGTCTTTAATTTGGGCAGCAAAAATGAAATTCAAAGAAGCTGATTGATGTAGGCTTTTGTAGGAAAAAACGTGGGAATAACACAGGGATTGCCCCTCACTTTTAGCATAAAGCAGGGAATCTTTACCCTACTGACAGGTTGACTTTATAAGAAGCTGCAAAAGCTTATCAAAATACGTTTCAGGGGTTTTACCCCTCAGAAATGAATCCATCTTTGCTCCATTTATGTTTCCTCAAGTTACCCCATTTTATGTCATAAATGTGTGACATGTGAAAAAAATAAAATCAAAGGCTGAGATTAAAAGGCATAAAACATTTGTTTAATAAAAAACAAATCATAATAATTTCCACGCCCCCTTCATTCCTCTTCCTTTCATCACCGCCAACCTCTCCCTCCATCAACGGCGGCAACCACCACCCCTTTTTCTCTAACCAATGGTGACATTCACTGCATCTATCCCTCAGTCTGCCGACTTTCTCCCTCGTCTTCTCCACATACCTCCTCACTCAACTACTCTCTTCTTCCCATCTCCGACCTCTCGCTGAAACAACAACAACAACATGCTCCTCACGTCCCAATTCCCTTCTCCCCTAATTTCTCAGTTTTCGATTAACTCAATTATTCTCCTTAGATACTGATCTGCAATTTTTGTTTTCGACCACTTTGCAAAGATTTGGGAATAGATTTTCTAGAAAGATTTGGAAAAAGTCATAGAATCCATAACGACGGTGGAGGGGTTAGCACTGCATGGCGGTGACAGGCTGAAGAAAACATCAGAATAGCTCTAGATCTAAATTGGTCTCTTCTTGGTGTTGTCTTTGTTCACGGTGGCAGTACAGTCGATGAAGGAAGGTTGATTGGTGTTGTGTTTATCTGTATTTTATTAAACTAATACTGCTTTTCTCTTTTTAAACCCAAACCATTGATTTGCCACGTATCATACATCTATGACTTGAAATGGGATAAATCGAAGAAACATAAACGGAGCAAATATGGACTCCTCGGAAATGGCCATATAGTCGTCGCATATTCCAACAAATAATGTCGTTTTATGCATATAGCTGAAACCTAGCCAGTGCTAGTATGTTGACTAAATTTACGTGGGGCAATCCCTGTGTGTACCCCTGGCAAAAAAATTCCCTATATATTGCCATTGCATTGCCAAACCGTGTTTCATTAGTATTGTTTAAGACTTAAAAAAAAATTACAACTCAATTTTTGTCACATACTCTACTTATCTCAACATCAATAAATTTCTTTAATTTGGTAAAACTCTCATCACTTCTTATATTTTGTGTTTTTATTTTTTACTACTTATTAACATATCTATTTTTTAATTTGGTAAATGTTATATAGAATGATATATGTTGATGATGTTGGATGTTATTATTTACATGATATTTCAAATTATTGTCGAAATATATGCATGTTGTTGAATATTAAAATTTTTATGGAATGTATGCTCTCTTTTTTTTTTAACAAAATGGAATAGCATAGATGAATGTTGTTGAACATGTACTTTTAAGGTGTCCTCGTGAACTTATCTCAGTTGGTATGGACAATGAAAAATATATGCAAGGTCCGGGGTTCAAACTCCGGCCACCAAAAAAAAAATGTGTTTTTTAGGTAGATTTGTTGATATACCAATTAAAACATTTTATTTACTAATTATAACAAGTTTTTTTCTTCAAAAAAAAATTATAACAGTTTTTTACTAATTAATAAACTATTTATTTAGGTAGAAAACAATTTATTTACTAATGAATACATTATTTTTAGGTAGAAAACTGTTTATATACTAATTTAAATATTTTTTAAATTTAGGGAAATTTGTTTTTTAAATTTCTGTAGTAAAAAATTTGATATTTTTGACTGTTTGATAAACTAAAATTGTTTTAAAAGAATTATTATTTTTTAAAATTAAAAAACTGGTTTTTAAATAAAAATAATACTTCATAAAAAATGATATACTAAAAAGGTTTATTGTTGGAAAACAGTTTTTTAAAATAGTGTATTCAAAATCAGTATGAAATGATGGGCAACAAAATGTGAGAGCTCCTATCTTTTATGATAATGTCGACCCGTATGAAGTGTTTGGTGAAGACGATGACGATGTCGAGCTCGAGGAGGAGGAGGAGGATTGATGATTATGATGGTTGTTATATTGTGTGTTCTAATTATTTTCTTTTCACTCGTGGTTTATAATATTTTGGGAGGTTTTCGATGCTTCCCGACACAATTTTATTTCCTTGCACGGTTTGTAATATTACTTAAGTACAATTTTAATTTCACGCCTATTAGACTTAATATTGTATGTGTGATGTTGCTCTAATAATATGCCTTTTAATTATATTTTAAAAAATATTTTTTTATATTTTTTGCCTGCTCAAAAAATATTTATTTATTTTTTAAAATAAATTTTATTAATTAAGTTGATTTTTGAAACAATTAATTATATTTCCAAAAAAAAATATTTATTTTTTATTATTTTAAATAAATTTTATTTATTAAAATGATTTTTGAAACAAATAATTGTATTTCAAAAGCAATTTTTAAAAAAAATGATTTTTTATTATTTTAAGTACATTTTATTAATTAAAAGTATTTTAAAAACATTTAATTATATATTTAAAAACCGGTTTTAAAAAATAGAACATTTTTTTAAAAAACTAATTTACCATTTCACAGGGGCATAGCCCCTAGAATAAATCACATGTTGATTTGACCTTTTCACAGTCAGTCAGAGCAGTCTGCATAGTGACAGAAAAAAGCGACGGAATTTGTCAGGGGTAATGATAGGGATAAAACTATGCGATTTGACAGGGGTATAACCCCTCACAGATGGTTTGCGATGAAGGGATTGGTCAGGGATTCCGCCCCTGGCAAAATCACTCACAAACGTCGTTTTACCAAGGCTTTCTACCATTTTCTTAGGGAATCTGCCCCTGGGAAATTGCAATGTTTCTTGTAGTGAATGATTGGGAGGTTTTTCCAAATTTATTGGGCATGGTAGTCCTTACCTGGTGGAGCATTATGGAGTGTTAAAGGGCCTCACATATGCTAGGCGTAAGAACTTTAGAGTAGTGGAGTTGCATGTGGATTTAATGGTGGTGGCAAAAGTGCTTACTTCAAATGGGAGGGTTAATCCTTGTGGTATGTCATTAAGTGAGAAGATTTGTCACTTATTTCAGCTGGAATGGGAGGTTGTAGTGCGTCATTCTTATCGTGAAGGAAATCAATGTGCATATGCTTTGGCTAATTATGGTTGTTTAATTGGATACTATATTCCTTTTTTTAATGTTTGTTTGTCTTAGTTCAGTCGCTTGTTGAATTCTGATGTAGGGGGTCTCTAACCCTCGTTTAATTTCTTTGTTGTTCTCTTTTCAAGGCTTAGGCCCTCCCTAATATTTTTAAAAAATAATAACATGTGCATATTTTAGAATAATCTTATTCCTTTGAAGACTCTCATCAATACTATCATTTCAAATGATTATTTGGGTTGTGATTGCATTAATATTGACGCATCTCCTAACATGTCTGATTTTATAATCCTTAAAGCTTTCTACATTAAGATTCATTCTCCTAATGCTAATATCAAAGAGGTGATACGACTCCCTCCTTTTTACTCTTAGATTAAGTGTAACATTGATGGCACTACTCATGGTACTCTCGGTCTTTCTTCTCGTGGTGGTGTATTTAGAGATTATCAAGATAGTTTTCTTGGTTGTTTTGCTTCTAATAATGGTATTTAGAACACTCTGAATGCTGAAATTATGAGTGTTATTCTTGTCATTGAGTTAGCTCGTGAAAAAGGTTAGACTCACCTTTGGCTTGAATTTGATTCGCAGCTAGTCAACTTAACTTTTACGCGGTCTAAGATTTTTCCTTGGAATTTATCTAATTGTTGACATAAATGTTTGGATTTTCTTATAAATATGACTTTCAGGGTCACTCACATTTACAAAGAAAGAAATTGTTGTGTCGGCCGTATTACGATAACTGGTACATTTGTCTCTACTGTCTACTATCTTTTAAGGATGATTTTTATCATAATATATTTTGTTTAACTTTATATAGATTTTGTTGATGTTGGTTTCAACTATTGTAAACTCTGCATTATTCTCCTTTCATTAAGGTTTTATCCCATGAGATTTTTATTGGTGATGTTTTTAACGAGGGAGTGTGTTTTTAACACCTTATGCGTTCTCTTGAAAAGTGGCCTAGTCCCCCAAGTTTTTTCCTTTTTATTTTCTTTACTAATAAAATTGTAGAATTTCGACAAAGGATAAAGTTTGTTATCGAGCGTCAGCCTAGAGTGCAAAAACATCAAGTGTAAGTTATGACATCCTGATGACAGAGCATCATGTGGTGTTTTAGGTTGTGTTTTTAGTTATTTCTCTCCATTGGAAGACAAGGAATATGAAGAATGAAGATCAATGGTTCTTAGAAGGTTTTTGAAGACAATACAAGTTGGGGAAAAATCATTCCAAGTTCCAAGACATATCAAGACAGAAGAACGCTAAAAAAATGACGAAAAACTGTAGAATTCACACTCTTGCTACTACCTTATGCGCCCGTGTGCATTTGTGCGGGTAAAATGCACTCTCAACTTGTTTTCCAAGCTTGAACAGAGGAAAAGGCCAGGTTCTCTTCTCTTAACCTCCATGATGCCTATAAATAAAGACTTTTGCACACACTTATATTCATTTAAAAAGTTGGCGGTACAAGGCAAGGGTCAAACATCAGATCTTCAAAGCAGAGAGTTTTCTCCTCCTCTTGTTCTCTTTAGGATCTGTATTTTATTGTTTTGTAATGATGTCTGTTATCATGAGTAATTAAACCTCTCTTGATTAAAGTTCCACAATGAACCTCTATTTATTTGTTGAATTCGATTAATAAAGTTTTCTATTTAGTTTATGATTCAATTGCATGATTTAATTTTTATATGTTCAATTTTTTATGTTTTTCAACTAGCGGTTGATCTGATCTATAGGCCGAGGTATAAGACTCACTACCATGTCAGTGTCTGAACAAGAACAGTAGTAATTTGCTTATTTTCTAAATTAATCTCTTTTAATTGAATATATGTATGATTGTTAGGGTTACGATTAATCTTTAGGGGGAGTCGCAAGTATAACCCTTGTCGAGGCACAAATACTCAAACTTCCCACTGTTACATTGTGGGTCATATCAGAGCCTTCGTTTATCAAGTTAAAGTCATAACTAGTAGTAAACCGAGTTAATTCCAACAAAAAATGTAGAAGGGATTCAAGGATACCCTAATCACAGTTAATCATCTGAATAAAAGAAACATAGTCTCAAATTGTACAAGACAATCCAAAACTTGCAAAACAAAACTATATTAACAAATAAATTTCGTTAATTGCTAAGTTGAACGATAATTTTTGTGGAGACGATAACTTACTATTTTATTACTTGTTTTGATTTGTTGCATTTGTCAATCCGTCCATCATTATCCCTAGGTATCACCTCATGATTCCATTATTTCCTATTGATAAAGATTACTCTCTTTGTTGTAAGACACCTTTGGATGCCTTTAGGAAACACACAATTCAATACAGGGAGTTTACAGGCTTGAAATACATGCATTGCTTAGTTATGGGTATTCTTTATGATATATTTAGGCGAACATGAGTATCTATGAAGAAAGATGCTTCTGTAAACTTCTTGAATGATCCAAAAGAGGGAAGATTGAAACTTAAGTTAGTGGATGTTCTGGTGTATGGGTGGGTAAGAGGAAACATGCATGTGTAGACTCGACTGAGGTTTCGTTACCATGAGTAACTAAACCTTTGAGATTAGAGTTTTAAGATAAACCTCTAGTTATTTGTTGGATTAAATTAATTTCTTTATTCATTATGATTTGAGTTATATTTGCTTTTCATATGTTTCACCGTTTAAATCTTTTTCAAACTAGGTTATGGTTTATAAACTAATTCTTGCGCTTTAACTGAATCTTTACATACGACTTTTGTAACGCTCTATTTCTATTAAAGCGATAATACACACGAATAATATAAATATTCAAGAAATAGACGCTACGTCTTCACATCAAAATTCGAACAACATGCATATATAAAATTCATCAACAGTCGCAGCGGATATAAGTCATACATCTCCAAAATATAGATGTCATAAGATCAATATACATCATTATATAAAATCTCCAAATTCCGACAAATGGGCAAAAACTCCATAACATAAATAAATCCAAAATATCATAAAGACCAACACCTAATCAGAGCCTAATCTAAGACTCCAAAGACCGATAACAGAGATAGCTCCCGCTATCCAAATACACACCAAGCAAAACTACTCCTGCACTCCGTCTACCCATTCATACAAACAGGTAGGCGGTCAAAACCACTAGGGGTTAGCTTCACATCAATCATAATCAACATAAACAAACATAAGCATTCAAGGTTTTCATGCATAGCACATATACATAATCATCCCTCATAGAATACTAACATCACATGATTATTATCCCCCATCTCATACATATCATGCTACCACATTACTAACATAACATATCAAGCATATTCAATCTCTAATCGACATAAGCTCATCATTTATCAACATCAATCAATGAAAGGATTACTCACCTTATACTTCATTTAGCATACTTAACTCAACATGTACAATTCATCATTTCAAAGTTATAAGCAAGCAATTATTATTATTAAAGGAATCACCACATCATATATATATATATATATATATACAAATCTCACCTCATCATTATTATCAAAGTAATTATCATCAAATAGATTCACCAAGTGTATAAGCACAAATGAGAAAGACATGCAATTAGAGCATAGATCATTTATTTACCACCATCAACAAGGTCCACCAATGTACATATACACCAATCCACATAATCACAACATTCACCAAATTTCACCAATGCACAAATTCACCAAGTCACATATTCAATTATGACATGACTCATCAATTATTCAAATGCATGCAATGTTATATACTCTTCTAGATGCATGCGGTACGAAATCACCTCAAGGTCGTCACCTTCGATGCAACAAAAACATCATATGTAAGATTTCACACCCGTCTTACATTTTGGATATAAAAATCCATCACCATCAATCATGTATGCATGAACATATGACTCGACACAATGCATATGTTCACACAAACAATTCACCACATCATCACCAATCATTTAGCATATATGTATTCACCAACAATTCATCATCACTTGACATATATGCAATCACCAACAACATTCACAATTCAATTAACATATATGTATTCACCAACAACATCTCAATCAATCAACATATATGCATTCACCAATGTCAACTTCTTCACATAGTTCAACACTAACATACAACTTCTCACAATCCAAGTAAAGAAGAAAATACATCATATTAAGATAAATATCATTTTCAACGCCTAGCAATCATTCATACATCTTTATGTAATCATACAAAGTTATTCACAAAAGATTGGCGAAGCAATCGGCTTTAAAGACCATTTTCGAAAAAGTATGTATCAAGTTGCAAAAACGGCCAACATTGACATTTTTCAAAACAAAGTAACTTATCCAAGTTTGAAAACATAAAAGTCAATCTCAATCAATCATACGAGCATGAACGTAGGCCACTTACAAACTATTAAGCATTAGTTCAAAGATTAGCCTAAGTTCGTATGGACAAACCCAAAGTTCATATAATCCACAACCCCACCCGAAAATCAAGTTTGATATTATTAAGACATTGTGCCAACTTTACAAGCCTTGTCTAAGTCCATATGAACTGTAGACCAAGCTTGCAATCCTTTTAGTTCACAAAAGATCATTTTCCGAAAGTTTTCGAAAAACCGAAACGACACAAATACAAGTTGCAAGCCATTTAGAAAATCAAAGCTTTGATAAAACCAAATTTGTTCCAGTTGGAAAGTAAGTGAAAACAGCAAAAGAACACTTCAAAACGATCGCATAGGACCCCCACACGACTTCCCCCACGCACCCGGACATGAAACAGCGTCCCCGTTGTCCTGTCCTGGGCGCCTGGCACCACAGGCGCAGCGCCTCGCGCTAGCTCTCTGTAAGTGGGCGCCTAACGCCTACCACAGGCGCAGCGCTCCGTAAACGCGCGTTTTCGTGTGTTTCAGCCTCGGGTCATCGCCATTTTCGCTCAAAAATCGAAGGGTTAAGTCCCCCATTCATCAAAAGTGATTCAAGGCATGACCCGGGACTCTAACACATCGAATACACTCGTATTTCGACAATTGAATAAGTTTTATAAATTGTTTTAAAACCATTTTTCAAAACAACAAGTTTTGAACAACAACCAAAATTCAATTCTTCTCAACAACTCAATTCAACAACAACAACTTCAATCATAATTCATACCTAAACCATGATATGAGATTATCAACAACAACAACAACCACAACTTATAATCATGTATACCATCACAATTCAACAACAACATTCAATATTCATCAATTGATCATAATTCATTAAGTATCCATATATATATATATATATATATATATCATGAACATGCAAATTCATCATTAACAATTCAATTATCAACAAATTAACATACCCACACATATCACTAATACTAGAGCACGAATTTCAACAAGTAAGTTCAGAATAATCACTTATCTCAAATAAGCACTTATGCATAGAATTAGGGAAGAAGCTACAACTAAGAGATTATGATTGAAATCTAACCCCCCTTACCTCAATAAGCAATAATCCTAGCAAAAGCTTTAATTTAGCTCCTAGAATCTTTATCTCCTCTTAGTTCTTCAAGCTTTCCTCTTCTAACCCTTTTTCTTCTCCTCTTGGACTCTCTCTCTACCTCTCTCAAATTCTTATAAAATGAATGTGAACCCTATTTTTCTACAAAGACTATGGCTTAAATAATGTCCACACTAATGGGCTTAACCCTTAAAAGTCTAATGGGCTCAAAACTCTTATAAACTAACTCCCAAAGTTTCTATCCACTAACGGTTAAAAGTAATCGAATAATTACCGGTTCAAAACTAATTACCACCACCGAATAGTAACTTAGTAAAATAATGGCTCTCACTTGAAACACTAAAAATAACCCTCACCATGAATTTACTAATTTACCCTTACTCACGAAATGACCAAAATACCCCTGAGTCTAAAATGACTATAATACCCTTCTAACACCGAAATCCACTAATCCTAACCCAAAACACACACAGAGGCAATTAATCACATATAATCACATATTAAAATAATTAAAAACAAATCTAACGAAAA
>Ga0228711_1000233_pt1 | contig 58695 bp, 22 predicted proteins | sample MedpolnodulmetaG_2_FD_177996 | JGI IMG/M metagenome (GOLD analysis project Ga0228711, IMG submission 177996) | Root nodule microbial communities from Medicago polymorpha collected in Santa Monica, California, United States - brown nodules | ecosystem: Host-associated > Plants > Roots > Nodule... | reverse complement strand
ACGAGATTGAGTCTGCGTTTGACATTGGGTCCCAAGACCTGTTGCCATCGAACTCTGCTCTTAGTGATAACTGACAACATCTATGTAGTGTGAATTTCTTTTATGATTGTAGTCTATTCATGATACAAATAATGAAACTTTTTATAGAAATTATGTCCTCTTTCCATATAAAATATTTCCCTTTTTATCTTTAACACTTGAAAAGAAGTATTGAATTGCTTTGTGACCGTCTCCATCTCAGTGATGCTGCTGACATATGCTTGACTTGACCTTTTTGATTCATTTAGATAATTGTTTGTCTATGCTCTATTTAGATGGGGATTGCTGATGCTATCTTGGACCTTGTAAGTAGTGGAACTACCTTGAAAGAAAATAACTTGAAGGAAATTGAAGGTGGAACTGTTTTGGAAAGTCAGGTTAGCAGTTATCAAATTTTCTGACCAGAACTAGCATGATCTGTTGTTTTTTTAAAAGGCAACAGGAAAATGCTGCTTCTCATTTTTATTTTTTTATTTATAAGCATGGCTTGTTGGTTTTGGTGTCACTCTGATAATTGAACACTTTTCAGGCTGCTCTTGTTGCAAGCAGGAAGTCAATGATCGGGCGAAAAGGAGTGCTTGAAACAACACACGAGATGCTTGAAAGATTGGAGGCACATCTGAGGGCCATGGGGCAGTTCACGGTGCATATATATTGAATTTATAGTTCCCCATCTCCCCAAACTCCAGTTTTGTATTTTCTTTTTGTTCCATTTTCTAATTGCTAGATTCGGCAGGTTACTGCAAACATGAGAGGAAGCAGTGCAGAGGAAGTGGCTGAAAGAGTACTGAGCCAACCATCTTTAGCTGGTTTGCAGGTGTGATATGAGATGAAACTTTTTCCCAGACCCTAATTTATTTTATGGGAGGATCTTCTCCCTTTCTGTATTTGCTTTCTGCACAAGCAAAATCTGATCTATACTACGCATTGTAATAGTGAGTAGTACAATCTTTTCTTTACCACTTCTAATTTTATGAGTCCACCTTGATTGTCTATCTGCAGGGACCCACAGTAAGTCCTGTTTTCTGCAAGCGCGATGGAAAGGTATCAGCAGACTACTATGCTATAGTAATATGTGTGCCCAAGAAGGCATTATACAAGTCTATACAGCAATTGAGAGCGGTGAGTTTTTCAACTAATGTCAAAGCATTTGAATTTGGATTTTCTATCGAGCAGGGGAAGATTCTTGTGAGCTTTGGGGCCAACTTAGGGAAAAAAAAAAATTAGAAAATTAAGGCTGAATGGTGTTTGAATAAGAACACAGAGAAACCAGTTGCATGTATTCTGGATATATCATTAGTTTATGTGATTCCCTGACCTGCTGTCCTTGGTGATTGCAAGCATGACTATAAGTTATTGAACTCCTCTCAAAACTTTTGCTTATAGTATGGCATTACATTTGAGCTATAAATCCCATTCATACTATCTGAACTGCATATTAAAAAACTATATTTTTATCTTATTTATCATGATTCTCATACCTATTTCCTGTTGACTACATTCATGTGATGTAGATTGGAGGCAGTGGAGTTCTTGTATCACCCTTGACCTATATTTTTGACGAGGAAACTCCTAGATGGCGTCAGCTCCTTTCTAAACTCGGGCTTTAGTCATACATGCATTCCATTTATGAGTTTTTCTTTTTACAGTTTATGGAGTTTTTTTGTTGTTTCCCCTCTCCCCAAAGATGTTATCAATGCAGAAGAACTATAACAAACTTAAATTAAATTTCATTTCTTGCTCGATAACAGAGGAAATTCCCACCACTGCTTCAGTTTGTATGTTGAAAATTTTGTAGCAAACCTGTAGTTTCTTTTCTTCAATTGATTCTCTCTGTAATACTTGTTTAGATAAGTGAGGATGCGGAGTTGAAGTTTTAACTTCTAACAACTGTTGTGGGACTGGGAGTTAAAAGTATGGTGTTGTAATTTTAACTTTTTAGTTGATTTTATTTGCTACCCATCTTTTCTTTATGGTGAATTTATTTGCTACCCATCTACACCAATGAGCTGGCCATCTTTCAAATGAAGTTTGATGCATGTGAAATTTTAAACCTGTGGGGTGACCAACATTAATTAATCAACTAACAAAATAAATGAAGGATATATCTTTATATTTCACGTTACAACGACTTTATAAACGATTGATATTTTTGCTATTGTTGTTATTTGGCAACGGATCCAAATTAAACCACGTGTGTCTGACTTATTCAATAGAATCGTTCAATCGAACCACATATGATTCTATATTTATTGTCTCAACACATTCTAACCCAGGAATGAGGAACTAAAATTAAAGGTCAAATTCAGTCTAAATAATTATCTCTTGTATTTTTTATATTTTTAAAAATAATTGTCATTTTAAACTATCAATACAACATTTATTATTTTTCTATTATTATACCTTTATTTATTAAATTTCATCTAACTTAACTATTTCACTAACTACAATTTATAAGAGTATTTTAGTGAATAATACTAATTTTATCATTAAATCATCACAATTAATCATTTTCTTAAAAATTGTGTACAAATCTTAAACAACAATTATTTTGAGACGGAACAAGTACTTCTCTTGTTGTCTAAACAACAAACAATATTCAAATCAGTCCCTCAAATTTTCATACAGAGATAAACTAACCTTTCTGATATAATAAGTAAAAATTAAACGAAGAATTGATTTGTCTTTTGCATAAAAAAGTGAGGGATTAATCTGAATATTAAATTTTTATGAGAGATTAAATTAGACTGCAAGAAAATTGATAAAGACTAAATTAAGTGCTTTTTTTTAAACTTGAAATGTGGGATTCAAATTGAAAACAAACTTTTCAAGAGTTTCAATTTATCGAATTGAGTTTTTCTTTTTTTTAAAGAAATGAGTGAAAAGATAATGATTAATGTTTTTGGTATGACGACAAAAAGTATATTTTAAACATTATTAATTTACAGAAGTTATCTTGTTAAAATAAAACGTGTAAGTTGACCTAGACTTTAGATGATAATCACATGTTCTTGTTTGGATCGGGATAATCAATCAATCAATCAACAAGAAGAGTTCATCTCCAGAAAAAATGCCTTCACATTGTGAAATTTGCTGTGAGATTATGATCGCTGTTTTGCTCCCTCCTTTGGGTGTTTGCCTCCGCCATGGTTGCTGCACTGTATGTCTATGTTACTTCCATTCGGATCTACTCTTTTACTTCCTTTTTCCTTTTTCAAATCAAAAATCCAATTTTTCATGATTTTTTACTTATGGGTCAAACCGGGATGAATACAATCATCAATCTCAAATTTATGATTATATCCTAATTAGTTTATTGTAATTTTATGATTACAATTCAATTGTGACAGATCCATGACTTGATGAAATTATTTTTATTTGTGCAGGTTGAATTCATTATTTGCTTGCTCCTTACTATACTAGGATATCTTCCTGGTATAATTTATGCTCTCTATGCCATTATCTTTATTGATCGTGATCAGTACTTTGATGAATATAGACGTCCTTTGTATGCACAATCACAATACTAGCACATATGCTGTGTTTCTATGTGATATGTGTTTATTCCCAAGCGAAACATCGTGTTCAACTCTTATCTATCTGTTGTACTTCTCTTTGAGATTTTAGTTGCATTATTTGTTTCATCGTGGTTTAGTTGAAAACAGGTACTGATCTCAAATTATTCAATTCATGTAGAAAATTATATGGTGATGTGATTGTTGATTGTATGGTTATTTGTAAGAGTACTTATGTGATCAAATTATGAAAATAAAGTGGTTAGTTATAATGGAACTGGGTGGGTTGAGGCCGTTTTCAACATCCCTGCCTTAGTATCTTTGTACCACCCCCCACCCCTAAACTTTGTCGGAAATGATTATTGAACATCCACCTCCATCCTTGAAGGGGGACGGGTTTCCTGCCCCGCCCTCAAATCTAGAAATTGTAAAAAAATTTAATAAAACAAAACGTCTATATAAATGTACGCATTTAAGTTCTTCATAGCATCAAAGACTAATAATTGAATTGTACCATGAGAAATGATATTTTCTACAACCACTTTACAACAACTTTTTGACAACTTTTTCTCTTATACTCTTATTCTCTCTCTTCCTTTTTTCTCTCTATTGTTTTTGACCAATGAAAAATAAAAGAGAAAAGAAATTGTCACAAAAATTGTCTCAAATAGATGTTCAAATATCATTACTCCCGTACCATTTAGCTAAAAATCAATTACAACTTGTAGGGTAGGTGTCAATTTCCCCTGGCCCCGCCCACCTGCCCCCTACTTTTTAAAATTCATGTTCTTCCCATAGTTAAATCAGTTTTTTCCTGTTAATTCTAGGGCAGGTTCGGCCGGCTTTGAATTTGTTTTCCATGCCGCGGTATGATATGGATATTTGGTCTAGTTTATGATAGAGATTAGGGGAGATGAAGTAATGTTGATGGGCTTGTTAATTGATTAACACAATAAGTTTATATTTCTCATGTATTTATTGATTGATTGAACTTAATTCTTCACAGGATTACCTGTTCTTTGCCTATCGGATGTCTCAAAAACCAGGAATCTACTATGATGCATTGCTTCTGTGTTTTGCAAGAAAATATAATAAAATCAAGGGTTAAATGTCTTTTGTTACTATAAATAGGGTTAAATAAGTTTTTTTTTCCTATAAATATATCAAATTTTGATTTTAGTCCCTAAAAAATAAAATGTGATGTTTTCATCCTCACAAAAAATTTTGTTTTATTTTTATTTTTGGTCCCTAATCGATATAATTTTGACATGTTTTTGACATTTTTTGAACATAATAGGAATATGTAAAAGTTGAATATAATAAACGGACATAACATGGATACAATTTGAACATAAAAAAGTTATAATTTTGACATTTATATGCATATAAAGTGGCCGTTAAGGACCAAAATTAAAAAAAAATTGTGAGGATGAGTTTAATTTTTTAGAGACTAAAATCAAAGTTCGCTATATTTATAGAGACGAAAAACTTATTTAACCCTTATAAATATTACAACTTTTTGTTTAAGTCTTACTAAAATTTTGCTTCAACCTTTACACTCTCAAAAGTTTTTCATTACCACTTCAGATCTTGTTATCAATCAAAATGTGTATTATTTGAAATTTTAAATGAGTTTTTTCATAAATGTTTATCATATTTAAGAATCTGTAAAAAAAAATAGATTTTTTTTTATTAAAACATAAACTAAATATGAATTTTTATGTTTTTGACACTTAAAAAATTCATATAATATTATAAACATTTGTGGAAAAATTCATTCAGAAATTTAGAGATGCTCATCACCTAACTTGAAAACAAAGACCAAAGTATGGACAAAAAACTTTTGTAGACTAAAAGTAAAAGATTTTTTTTATAAAGACTAAAATGAAAAAGGTTAAAATATTTTATAGGAACCGCAAATATATTTAACTGTATAAACAATTTTTTTTTAAGGAGCATAAACAATTTATTTAGAAAATAAATTTTATAGGGACAACAATCGTCTAAATATTGTTTCAACACGATTCCGAAAATAAAATCCGAACAAAGCTAATATCAGTTTGGCTTATAAAATCCAAAAGGTATTGAAAGCCACGAAAATCTGCTCCAAATCAAGCTATGTTGGACTTCCCTGCTCCACTTTACCACCGCCTATTATCCCTATGACATGGTCTCGGTTGATGTGCCATAACCTCATCAAAGGCCTCTTGATCATGTGGCCTTAGTGCATGTACCTCCATGATAGGTAGGACATATGTATTTTAAATGGTAAAATATCATTTCATGTATTCAAATGTCGTCTCTATACGAGTCAGGACAACTTGACCCAAGTCTTGGACTGACAACACAATCAAGATATTGTGCAGTGCTAAGACATATGTTGTCGGATTGTATGAGGGGAAAACAGACTGATGTCGATATTTAGGAATGGTCTACACATTTTCAAACTGGCGCAACACGCGCTTTGACAAATAACAGACCATGCGAGGTCCATATTTGAGCCAGCCTCATTAGACACTAATGTGTTAGAACGTGGGTGTCTAGTAATATTTATGGCACAGGTAGAAGAGACAATCAATAAATATGATGTGATATAGGTGCACTCTATGTGGAGTGGTGCCATGTAGACCCATCACTTGAACGAACATCATAGCATGTAGGTGTGGATCCTCCCTATAAGCATGTTGAAAATCCATGTGTCTGTCTCCCTCAAATTGTTGTAAAACCCAAGCCAACATCAACATCAACTTATACCAATCATTACAAAACCCTTTACAATCATGTTCAACATTTAACTAAATAACAATTTCATTGTTACATGGTCGCGTGTATCTAGCCAGGTGCTTGGTCTCAAAACAACATGCTACATTAAGCTCCCTATACAAGTATTCAAGGGCAACCACTCCTCATGAAAAATCACTGATCAACTCAAGGTCACAGGGGTACTTAAGATATGTCACGTAAACGTATGTGGCACTCTTGTCAATGAATAAAATGAAATCCAACCAAATAAATAGATATATATGAACAACTTTGTCCTGGTTCAACTACATCTCCTTGTTATCACCATCCATCTCGACTGTAGCTGCTTCCTGAAGATGACTCTCAAACTATGTTCTCAAGAAGCTAAAATCTGCATGAACACTGTTTACGGCTCCCATATCGTACTCATCATCCTCCGATTGATCCCCTAAGAACTTAGCCATCAACTATACTATCCCAGGTATGAAAACATGACCATCGTGGTCCAAAACACAACCCTTGATGGAAAGATGTAGCGGACATGACACATCATTTGATGTCATTGTCATCTCCCCAAAGTGCAACCTTACTTTGTGTTTGGTGTTTGAAAAGGCTTGAAATGTGATCATTTCGAAGAGAAAAAAACCCACATAAATCACACAATGTGTGGTGGTTTGAAATTTGGATAGTGCGAGAGTAGTTTAGAGCCAAAATTCATAATTGTGTAAACGAGGGTTATTTTTTATTTTGCTTATATATAGGACGGGTCAGATTGTGTAATTTGAACCATTTTTTTTCTTCAAATTATATAATCTAAATGGAGGTAAAATTAGAATTGTGGAGGGCGTGTGAGAAGCTGGTAGGGTGGAAAACAAAATTCCCTATAACTTAACCAAACAATTAAGTGCAAGTTGTTAATGAGCTCCACCAATTGACGAATTGTTTAAGAAAACTTATGTTCGATTTTTGTGTGGAACAATTTTTTTGCCAAACTTTACTTATTTTTCGACTGAACACCAGATTAACATGGTTCATTTCCCTTGAGAACCAGAGGTTAACACTAAAAAAACTGCTAAAATCAATTTTATCAATTTGATCCATAAACTATTAAAATCAACTAAAATATCCATAAACTATATTCTTATCCATCAACTTGGTCTTTGAGTTAACTAGTTTAGAAACTAAATGATTGATGTGAGTATAGTTTAGAGAAACAACTCGATTGATGTAAACTAAAAAATTGGAAATTCTACGCTTAAAACCAAATAAATGAGTAACTATTAGTTTAATAACTAAACATTTACTGTAGAGGGGAGTAGATAAAATTGCAGCAGCATCTCTCGGATTAAACAAGGAGTAGATGAGGTTATAATTCCAAGAAGAGAGATTCCGTAGCATCAAGTGGTTAATAGTTAAATCCTCAAAATTTGGTTGAGGACTAGTGGGCGGTTTACAGGTCGGAAGGTTAGGGGGTGCTCCACACTTCAAAATATTAGTTTATAATTTTCTTTTTGTGGTGGATGGTGTTTGAACCTTGTTTCATATATCATGCACTCTGTTTCTATCAACGGATTTAAGTTCCCGAGAACATATTAGTTTAAAACTAAATATCTTATTAAAATATATTTAATAATATAAGTGGTCCCCATTAAATTTCTAAAAATATCTCTGTAGAGAAAAATATTATGATTTTTCCTTTTTTTAGGTATGCCGACATAAATATATTTATTTAAAAATGTGTGTAGCTTATTAATAGACATTTGGTGAAGATCAGTTGGATAATCAAGAACAAGCAGAAGGAGCGAATCGCGAGTGAGAAAATGCCTTCAACTTGTGAAATTATCTGTGAGGTTTTGATCGCTGCCTTACTCCCTCCATTGGGTGTTTGTCTTCGCTATGGTTGCTGCACTGTATGTACTCTCTCTTCTCTTCGAATCTACCTTTTTAATCTCACTTTCTAACACCCCTTTTACTTCCTTTTCCCTTTTTCATGATTTTTTTAGCTATGGGTCAAAACGGATAAATAAAATTATCAATATCAAATCTATGACAGATCCATGAATGAATGACTTTGATTTGAATATCTTTGTTGTTGCAGAATCAATTCCTGATCTGCTTGCTGCTTACAATACTAGGGTATATTCCTGGGATCATTTATGCTCTCTATGTCATTATCTTTGTTGATCGTGAGCAGTACTTTGATGAAGCTAGGCGTCCTTTGTATGCAAACAAATACTAGCACGCACATATGCTGCTTTGTTTGTGTTTCTATGTAATGGACAGACCCCACTTGAATTTTATTTGTAATTTTCATTTGACATTGGAGTCAATTTGGAATTTGCAGTATTTGTTTTTGTTTCATTGTGTTTTAGTTGAGAACAGGTACTCATCTCAAAGTATTCAATCATGCAGAAAATTATATGGTGATGTGATTGTTGATTGTATGGTTATATTATATGTAAGAGTAGTTATGTGATCAAACTATGAAAATAAAGTGGTTAGTTATATTGTGGAAGATGCTGTTATTTTGATCTACTTTATTTATGATAGAGATAAGGTGATATATATTATGAAGTTTATAAGTTGATTGTTGATTAATTACTCAAAATAAGTTTTTCTTTATATTTATTTATTTATTCAGCTTAATCCTTCATAGGATTACCTGTTTTTTTAATTCTAGGTTGTCTCAAAAATCATGATTCTTCTATTGTGCCTCTTTGTTTTGCAAAACATATATTTCAAGGAAGGTTGAACTTGAAGTTAATGCTTAAAAAATGTTCCTTTTTTTTTCTCTTTTTCTTTTCCAAACTAAGGTGACTATGTTAGTGTTGTTCCTACAGTAAAAAGAAATATATTGAGACTCATAGCACATCATGTCTATTTGTTTTGGGAGACCTGATGATGATTTCTCCAAATGTGTTTCATAAGAAGATCGATGATAGCCAAAAAGTTTTTATACCTTTTAAATATGTAAGACTCAAAAAAGTAAATATTATGACTTGTTAAATTGTGGAGGATCTAGATTTCTTTCTTCATCTTTTGAATTTAGTGTTAACATTACTACTAGTCAGTGAACTTGGCAGGTAATTTTCATAACAAAGACTAGACTCTTCTTTTAAGTGATACATGAATTTTGAAGATAAAACATATGTCAATTACATTTTTAGTTTTGCTTTTATGCTGAATTCATTTTAACAGGTAATAGTTTGCCTGTCAATTGTCATGGGCAACAAGGATAAATTGATTTATCGATCAACAAGTTATTCCAAATTCTCAAACCAAAGTTTAGTACTTTGGGTTGCTAGTTGATATGAACCAGTCAAAAGTTTTCACCAGTGTTTAGACTATGATTCCTTATCTAACATATCGCTTGATGTTCTAATATTGCTCTTAGAATAGTAAACCTATGTAGTCATAGCTCACGATTCACATACAAATTAATCTATAATAATGCTGGAACCATATGTTGTTGCTCAATTCCATTCCTCTATGATTTTGTAATAATAAAAACACTCTACGGTCTACACCATAGTGTTATTTTTTAAAGTGAAACACTGATGAAATAGGATTGTTATGATATATTGGTGGTGGTATACAATTTGTTATTGAAGGTAATGGCTATGAAATCTAGTCTTAGGTTTTTCCGATGTATCTAAACATTTTTTATTAAAAATTTGTCTTTAAATATAAATCATTTTTCAAATTATTATTATTATTTTTCTTAAACATATACCCTTAATAATTATTACTAATTTGATTTGAACACAAATGACAATTTAGTAATATTAACATACAAAATAAACACATTAATTACGCTAATATTTATTCTTGAAAAATGTAAAAAATGCAAATGATGCTTGCATTACATGCCTCATATCATCAAGATTGACAAATCACATTAAGAACTATTTGATGCATAATTTTCAGTGTAGTTGAGGTTGTGACTGTGATCAAGTGAAACGCTCTCTATCTATCTAACCTAACAGATTCACTAATTAATTAATTAAGGAGAACGAAAAATTGGGTTTTAATAAAGTTTCTCTAAACACAATCCGTTACTCTAGAAAGACTCTTCTTCATCTCCTTTACAATACAAACATGGCAACAACATCATCTTCATCAAGCAATGAACCATTGTTGAAGAAGAAAAAGAAGCAATGTTTGGGTTGGATAGAATGGTTTTCCAACGAATCCTCGCAAGTCATTTACATAACCCTATGCCATTACCACCAATCAATCATCTCACTTGTATTGTTACTGGTTCTACTAGTGGCATTGGTCTTCAAATTGCAAGGTACTGTACTACTACCCTTCTGATTGAAAATCAATAGTTGTCGTGATGATTTGTTATTTGTAATATTCATCTTTAATAAATCAATGGTTGATAATGCTCGTTTTATTCTCTTAAGTGATGAACACTTTATAGGAGTCTGATATGTAGGTTTGAACATGTGTTAAGTTGTGGAGTTTGACAAGGTTTTTTGGGGGGTAATGTTGTTCTCTCCATTATGCAGGCAATTGGCAGAATCAGGGGCACACGTTGTTATGGCTGTGAGGAACACAAAGCAGGCTAATGACTTGATCCAGAAGTGGCAGATTGAGTCTGAAGGATTGGGATTGGGTATGGCACTCAATGTTGAGGTATCTAGCATGAACCAACTATCTCAATAACTTAGGAAGTTTGGTATAAACAAATTGATGATTTTATATTATATTTTTAACTCACCTTCTCACTCAGATCCCTCTAGACTTGAAGTGTGGAAAATGTACACCTATCTTGTGCTGAAACTTAAATCTTTTTAGAAGAATGTGGCGGCAAGGATAGGCTTTAATACCATGTCATGAACTAAGCATCAGAAAAGCCTAATCTATTGTGTGAAAATACTTGAGTGATTTTCATTATATCCATAACTTAACTTGTATATCCATTACTCTTTACTGTGTAAGGAACATCAAACTGTCATTTTGAATTTTTGAGAGCCTATTTTGTTAAGTTTTATACAATCTGAATCTAAGGTAACTTTTTGTGTTGGTTCCTGTGTTTGAATTAGCTTAGTTTTGTTTCTCGCAAAGTGATTTTTGCATAATGCTCAAGAGATAGTTTTTGGTTGACTAGTTTTTGATATCAATATGAGTTTTAGAAATTTAGTTCATACGCATGATTCGGAATTACTTGTGTTCACGGACTTTTCATTTTGGCTTGTCAAGGTGATGGAGGTAGATCTTCTCTCATTGGATTCTGTTGCAAGGTTTGCTGAAGCTTGGAATGCACGTGCAACACCTTTGCACGTTCTCATTAATAACGCTGGCATTTTTTCCATTGGAGGTCGGTATTTCATATGTTGTTGATGAATTTTGGCCTATCTTTTGTCTATCATTTTGAATTCTGAATCAGTGACGGTACCAAAGTACTGGTTCTCTATACTTCTGTTGAAAAAAATTAAATTGTTTTATCTTTTTCCGTAACTAGATTATCAGGATTATAATAGTGATAGATTTCCGTAACTAGATTATCAGGATTATAATAGTGATAGATATTTCCAGATTGGTTCTCACTGAATTTGAATACAATTGTAACTTACCCTCTCAGTTGTTTTTGCTCTTATTCAGAACCACAAAAGTTTTCAAAAGATGGTTATGAAGAACACATGCAAGTGAATCATCTTGCTCCTGCTTTGCTTTCAATACTTCTTTTGCCATCCCTTATCAGGGGATCTCCTAGTCGAATTGTGAATGTGAATTCCATTGTAAGTCTCTTGCAATTTAAATACTAAGATTTACAATTGTACATAGGATGTGACTAGACACATCAAAGTTTGCTTTCATCTAATATTTCTTTTGATTTTCTTTTTGCCCTTTTTTCTGTAGATGCATCATGTTGGCTTTGTTGATACTGAAGACATGAATATCACATCTGGAAAAAGAAAATTTTCTAGTTTGGTGGGATACTCAAGTAGCAAGTTAGCTCAGGTACATTTCCTCATTGAAGGTTTTGATGACGGCCTGAAAGTTTCTTCACTAATAACTATTTTTATCCAGTGAAGTTATGTATATAGTTATTTATTTTCTTTTGTTAAAATCTTATGTACTTAATTAGTTGTGCACTGTTCAACTGACAGGGTTTATGCTAAAAAAAGGAATAGTTCTGTTTATCTGTATGTATCCTTCCGACCATTTTAATCATTACCAATGAAGCATTGACACAAACACTGACATTATGTAGACCGGTAATGATTTAAGAAAATTGAAGTGATTGAATATAACCTCATGCCGGACACTATCATGCGTCGGACACTGGACATGTCTGTAATCTGAAGTTCGATGCTTATAGCTATATAGCTAATATTGCCCTTGCACATTAAATTTCAAAGAATGGAAAACGAAAGCAAGCATGTAATAAATTGATTGATATTATTATTTTCTTTTGTATACAAAGTATAGTGTACAAAAACTCTAGGATAACCCAGTACAAAACAATTATGCATTTTAACAAGAAATTGTATCACATTTGATATGCATGGTACAAAAGCAGCAGCAGCTATGGGACTGTGGACAAACCTGCGCTCAGAATTTGTGACTTCCTTTCATTCATAAAATAATTGAGTATATAAGCTTTCCACTTTGGTGTATGGGTTTCCCAACTTTCCTTTGTATAATTGCATTTTGTTTGTTGTTGTTCTTTCCTTTTTAATTGACTGAATTTGTTGTTTTCTTCCCATATTTCTTCTTTTTAATCGGTTGTTAAAGTATGTTATCAGTATCAACTTCAAAAATTAGTTGTTACTGGTCCACTATGTAATATCACTTGAAAATGAATTGCTTGGTCTATTTCTATCTTGAAGTTGTGAATGAAAAAGGGGTTTGTATTTTTATTGCAGGTTATGTTCAACAGTGTTCTTTTTAAGCAACTACCTGCTGAAGCCGGTATCAGTGTATTATGTGTATCTCCTGGAATTGTCCAGACCAATGTTGTAAGTATTTTGAAACAAACAATTATACAATTCCTGGATCAAACGAGTACTGCTGTAAATTTAATAATTTTGTTCCTATGATTTAGTAATACAGGGAAACTCAATTCAATGTTTAATTTAGTTTTCAGTCGGATATCTGGCCCCCTTAATCTTTGTTTTAAATATTAGAATGTAATTTATTTTTAACTATGGTTAATTATTTATAGAAATCAGAATATGCCTATAATAATTAGTTTGCATTAGATTAATTTCAAGCGTGTACTAAATGGTGCTTTTGTTGTCATTATCTGTCTATTGTTGAATTGAGTTTTGATATAACTTGTACTCGGTCAGCTTGTTTTCTAGGATTAATATTTATTTTGAAATATATATGTTTGCCAAAAAGTAGATAAATGAAAATTAAGAGTGTCAATTAGATTGAAGAGGATATATGAAACTCAAGGTTAGTTAAATAGAACTTATTAGGTGTATCTAAAACCATGTCCGATTAATAACCGAGGCAAAATGGTAAATTTCATAGTTCTCACATTTTGTGTATTGGTTTAAAAGGCTATTCTGCTAAGCGCCTATTTGTTTTAGAATTTGGCCCTCTAAGCAATTTCATCTTGTTTGGATAACTTTACCATATAATTTCTGGTCATAATATAAGGTGTAAGGAGCAATTGTAATTTTACCTTTGGACTTTTAGTTATTGATTCACTGGTTTTACTTTTACTGTGTTATTTCATAAGATTTCTACTTTGCTAATAGTTTCGACTTCATCTATGCAGGCAAGGGATCTTCCAAAATCTGTTCAAACTGGATATCATTTGATACCTTACTTCATCTTTAATGCTCAAGAAGGTATGTTTATTCATTGCTTTTGTTGAATGTAATTAATATTTCCATATTCTTTCCTTCTTTTCTTTTACTTATGATCTGATAGTTTCCATAGACAGTAGATACAACTGTAATCTCTCTCAAACATTGTGATAATATATATTTTTACTATTCCTTCACATCATAATTCAATAGTACACCAAACTTTTAGTATTTCAAGCAGTTTTGTCAAATAGTAGATAAACAGTGGCACTATAGTGTAATAGCATAGCACATTTTTATCAAACCGTTATTGTTTCACGATACGTGATTTAGTACACAAAGTGTTGTCAATTAGTGGCTACAGCCTACAGCAACACTATAGCACTGGACCATTGCGAAATTTGAACAAACCGCTGTTTTCCGCAATTGAAGACACTGATTTGAAGTGTTTTGGTTCTAGAAGTACTGAAGAATATTGAGTTTTGTCTCTTCATGCTAGTTGATACATCAATTTTGCTGCAATGCAGGTTCTAGGAGTACTCTTTTTGCTGCAACTGATCCTCAAGTTTCAGAGTATTGTGAATTGTTGAAATCAGATGAATGGCCTGTTTGTGCATATATTTCTTATGATTGTCGTCCCGCAAATGCATCAGAAGAAGCACACAATCTTCAAACATCACATGAAGTATGGGAAAAAACATTAGAGATGATCGGTCTTCCTTCCGATGCCGTAGAGAAGTTTCTAGAGGGAGAAGAAGTTAAACGTCGTTACGGACAAGAACAACAATGATGAAACCAAAACACGTGATTAACACAAGTATAACCCTATATGCTCACCCTTAATGAAGGACACTTTCAATATTTATAGCTAGTAATGGCGAGAATTTCATTTTGAATATAGGGGGGAAATTCATAATTTTTTCAACAAGATTGATATGCCTTGTGATGCCTAGCAATTGCTTAGTGGGGGGAAAATTTCCAAATCCAAAAAGTTTATGCACATTAATTTTATTTTATTTTAATCTTACTTATACCCAGAAACAAGTGTTTTTTACCTTAAAATCGAAGAGGCCGCTTATCTAAAAGAGAATCTAAAAGGTCAATCCATAACTTTAAGAGATTCAAATTTGGTAATAAACATGCATTCTGTGCAAGCTCTTTGTCAAGGAATATTGCCTAACGAGAGAATTTATGGGAGGTAAAAAGGCTACACATTTCACTTGGAGGACTTGGTTACAATATTGAAATTGTTCCATTGAACATCTTCACTCGTGTTCGAACTTGGAACCTCAAAGTTGGAACTTAGCATTTCGCATTACCTTGAGCAAGTTTTTAACTTGTAATGGCTTCTTCAAATGAAAATAAAGCTTAACAAAAACATTGATTTATTAACTAGAGCGTAATTTTACTTTCAAGGGTAAATAAACTTTTTAAGTATCATAAAATTGAATTGGTAGACGTGTTATAGATTTTCATCAATCTTCAAAGTAATAACCATATCATCTCTTAATGAAAATCATTTTGGTGAGTATAGAAAAATCATAAAAAGTTAGATCATAAAAAATGATTTTTTAAAACAATTTAATCAACTTGTGTGCAAGACATGGAAAGTTTCGTGGCTAACCTAGCTAGGAACATGTGTATGTGATTTCCAATTCTAATTAGGGGATTTGATGAACCATTAACCATATTCGAAATGTATACTACAAAATAATTGCTACTTTTAGACAAATCCTATACTAAAACCACATGTGCAAGTGGAGGAGAAAATTACAAAAGCACCGTAAATACGCGACAACCACTCCCTAATCCCCATAATTGAAACACCACTTGGCAATGCAAGAATAGATGGTTCGGAGTTTCCACTTCACCACCACATAAAACAAAATTTAAATTTACCTCCAAAAGAAAACAATTTCTCCTAGCAAAATTATCTTTTTTTGGAATACGGTTATGGAGTAGCTTTCAGAAAAGAAAAAACAAAACTACTACTTTTGATGGCGCCGGACTCTTTCAAATCAAACCAAACACTACCTCCTTTGAACAACTTAAAGGACCTTCCACACATAAGGATTCATGAAGCAACTTATATGTTGACTTCATCGTAAAGACCCCACTTTCTTACATCATCCACCCTTAACCATCTTCCAAAGCCGATCCTCTCCAAACACCAATAACCTCCTTCAAATTATTAAGCAAATTCAATTCCCACACAAACAACGGTCTTTACCACAAAAAAGCCCACACGCCCACTCCGTCATTCATTTCCCATAATCCCCCCACTTTCACTTCCTTTTGAATAGAAATCGAGTATTGACGAGTGAAAGAAGTGCTAAGAGGTACATTTTCCATCCAAGGATCCTTCCAAAAACTCGAATTCCTCCCATTCCCCACCTTTCTCACCACCATGTAATTAAACCAACTAAACCCCCACCACTCTATCAATCGCCACTATATTCTTCCACCCTCGATAGCGTAAGTGTATATTTGGTTTCGCTTTTGGAGAGGAGGCAAAATTGAATACACATGTATAATTGATTTTGCCTAAATAATGTAAAAGATAGAATTTGAAGTTTTTGTCTCTACAATTGTGTTTTTAGCTCAACTCAATTTTATTATGAATGTATACAAAGATACATCATTTTACATTAAACTTACTTTTACTCTGAATCAATTTTATGAAATCAATTCATTCAAAATAATTCCTTTTCAATCGAAAGCTAGAGCATTTAGTATGTATGGATGTATGTAGTAGTGATGTACATCATCTGAAAAACATTAAAAGTCGTTTTTCAACTTAGCATTCTAATATCCTTAAAAAAAAAAACTTAATAGTATTCTAATAATACTTAATTACTTCTCTTTGTTTTGGCTGCTGCACTACTTTTTTAATCTACCATAACAAAGTGTATTATTGTTCTTAAATTTCATGTTTTACTCTTCATCTGTCTCTTTCTTGTTTAGAGAAACCCTCTGGTTGTCAATGAATGGGTAGTTGTTGAATTATTTGCTAGTATCATTGAGGTGACTTATGTATCTAAACACTAAAAGCATGTTTGTCAAACTCTATTACTCTAATTTATTTATTTTGGCGGAACGTGTCAAACTAGTTAGCTCATTGAATGATGCAAGATTACATTTTTGGTATGTAATTGTTTTTCGGTATACTCAGGTAGACCCACATAGTCTTTGATACTCATAAAATGCTAGAACCACAACAACAACAATAGAATCATAAAAAGTGTGTTTCTAATACAATCTAATCAACATGTGCTTCACGTGCGTCCATCAAAAGGAGTTAGAGACGCAATTTCATACAATCAGTAACACGCAAACTATGCATGTGATTGGATTCAGGTTGGTTGGTTCCCTTCTCAATGCATGGTATGTAGGAAGTTGGCATTTGTAACATCAAAGTAGATGTGAAATAAGACGTCAATCTACCGCAGAAAGAAACAAATGATTTGTTAGAATAAGCTTAGTTTGATTAAAAAAACATGTTGCTTATTGCGAACAAAAGTTTTCTACTATTGTGGATAATTCATCCTACCCAAGAATTAGCTATAATGTACGAAAGTTCTTTTTTTGAATTGATAAATACTACCTAAACTCACATACAATTCTGCGGTCACTTAGTTCAAACACAATTATATGTGTCAAACATGAAAATATCGACATCGTCAATTGAGTTAGACCGACAATATTCTAAAGTTCATTGTAAAGTTGTAATATTTGTTTAACTCCTTATGCAGTTTTGCAATGTTTTTCACTAAGATATTGTGGTTCACACTAAAAAAATATCAAAATCTTAAACACTTAAAAATGATAAAAGCGACTATTATGCTATTTATAAAAAAATAGATTTTTTCTTCATAAAAAATCTAAAACAAACGCACCCTAAATCATAACCGTTGAATTGCTTTTTGCCACCTGTTTTGCATATATGAAGTGAACAGGACTAAATGGAGCAAATCTGGACTAGTGGATTAACATTTGTTTAGTAACAAGTTCAAAATAATCGATTGTGTGTTTCTCGAGTTGAGATTCCATTCATTTACCCCACATCTAGATTATTGTTCATTTACGAGAGAGATAGACACAATTATAAGATTAATGGACTCCATTAGTCTGTATTGTTTGGATGAATAGAAAAATAAGTAGAGAGAAATTCATAAAATAAGTAGGAGTATAACTCTAAATGAATGGTGGGTAAATGGAGGAATCCAAAATGAATGGTGGGAAAATGAAGGAATTTAGACTCGTGTTTCACATGTATGCATAACAGACCAGCTTGCATATATACTCACCAAACTGCTTGCTGCTGCCAAATTCATGAACTCACATCCAAGATCAAGGTCACAAATGGTGACTTGCTCTTGAGAGGGCATATCAGCTAAGATACAGCAATTACTCATATCATTATTAGTTGATACTATACTATACTATGGCACTTCAATATAAAGAGATAGTATGGCAATTACTCACATCCATATCCATTTTGTGTGACCAAAGGAAATGGAAGTTCATATAAAAAAAACAAAAGAAATTGAAAGAAAGAGAGTCCAAATGGGGCGAGTTATCTCGAGATTGCCTCATCAACATCTTCATTCGACTCAGCGTTGAAGATCAATGGCGTGGTGCGATGCTTGTTTGTAAATCATGGTTCAGTGCCTTTAAGGAAGAACCTTCTCTTCACTCTGTATTCAATCTCGTCCCTTACTTCCCCAAACCACTTGAATCACCGAGGACCCACTAATTCGAATCACCTCGCTGGTGGACCCTCCAATTTGAGTCCAAGATTGATTCCATGCTTCGATCTATCGTTCAATGGACTCATATCTTCCTCACTCAGATTTTCATTCAACACTGCTCTGATCGCTCTCTCACTCTCGTAGCCCAAAGGTACCGACTTTCTTCAAAGCAAGAATATGAAGTTTTTGACTCTACAATTCTTTTTTAGATCAACTCACTTTTATTGTGAATGTAGTCAGAGATAAATCACTTTAACTCATTTTTACTCGGAATCAATTTTATGAAACCAATTCATTCAAACAATTAAAAAAACAATTCAATCGCAAGCGAATATAACGCTGGAACATTTAGCCTGTAAGTATGAAGTGATGTACATCATCTGAAGCCTCAAGTAGCTTTGTTTTGCTTTTTTTTCTTCTTCTTCTATGGTTTGAACATAATTCAACTGCATTTCAGATGTCCAAATCTTGAGGTGTTGTCAATCAGAAGCTCCCTTCGCGTTACTGATTATTCTATCTCAATGATTGCTTTTGGATGTTCAAATTTAAGAGAATTGGACATCAGCTATTGTTATCTGATAACTCACGAGTCCTTGGTGGTGATCGGAAAAAATTGCCCCAACCTTAAAGTTCTCAAGAGAAATCGGCTTCATCCAACCCAACACGTAGAGGTCGTTCCTGCTCGTTTTCTAAATGTTTCTCCGCAAGATGGAGGTTCTGAAGCTGCTGCTATTGCTAATTCTATGCCTCATCTAGAGTGGTTAGCGATTGGATACCCTAAGTTAACGGTTAAAGGCCTCAAATTGATATGTCAAGGGTGTCCTAACCTCGAGTTCTTGGATTTGTCTGGGATTGCTACTGCTAAATTAACTAGTCAAGACATTGACGATGCATCGTCAAGTTTGTTGCACTTGAAAAACATTAAAAGGCCATGTTTGAACCTAGTATTCTAATAATACTTGATTACTTTTCTTTGTTTTGGCTGTTGCATTACTTCTTATTGTTCTTGAAAAAAAACAGTGAGTAAGAAGTTCAAAATTGTTCGCATTTAGGCTCTTTTTGTTGCTTGGAGGTCCTAGAATATCATGTGTCTGTGGTCCTTGTGTTTCCATAATCTGAATATATGACGAAGTAGAATTACTGAAAGAACAATATAGCTAGTGTTTTACTCATATCTTGAACTTGATGATTGAGTAAGATTGTGTGAATTTTCTAGGTGATTGCTTGTGGTAAGGTATTAAATAAATTGAATTATGAATCTAGTACACTTCTATGTGCCCACTTTATTGCATACAAGTTTACTTCGAAGAGATTGAACATTGAGTCATATATCCTGAAAGTACTCGTCTTTTTTCCTTTATTCTTTCTCCTTCCTGATTATGTATTGCAACAGGGGATTCCTTCATCACCGCATGGAGGTGTAGCTTTTTCTTTTGCTTCATCAAGCTCTGCTGCCAAAAAATTTGAAGAGTCTTTTTCTACTTTCAACTCGTCCTTTTTACATTTGTAAAATCAAGATTTTATTCTTTTTCAATGGAAGATGTGTAGGGGTGCCTTCATTCCCCTTGAATAAATTCACCTAATTCAACTCATATTAGTCGAGATTTAGTGTAACTTAGAAATATCAAAAGTCTAGACCAAATTTTTTTTTAAAATGATTACATCTTTATTTATAAGCTTAGGAAATAAATGTTAGCTCAATTAAATTCTCGCACATGTCCCAATCAAATCAAATGAGTTAAGATTAAACTTCCTACTAAATGTCAAAAAGATCTACTTTACCATCTTAAAAAAGGGGAGAGGATTCTCTCAAAAAATTCGTCAATAGCATACATAAACTCTAGAGTTGAAAGAGTTTACTCGGTACAAAAATAACGTTTTAAAAATCTATCATAACAATATCTAAACACAACTGAATACCATATGCATGGTAAATATTCAAAATTCTGACTTGGTGATAAAGTAAACCACCATGACAAAATTAAATATTTTGTAAGCAAATAATAAATTCAACGGACTTCATAGATGCTCCAGGACAAACAAAGCAGACCAGACAATAATGCACAAACATAGCATCCCTGTTCAAATTTGATACGCAAAATCACACCATAGGTTCACAGCTTGACAGAGTGAAGGACAAAAGGAGCATAAGACAGTTCAAAACCCATGGACAAATTGACAAATCACAAGGTTCTAAATTACTAACTTAAAGAGTGGAAGATGATGGGACTATAGGTTCCTCTTGTTGTAGTCGGATTCAAACCAGTAGAACTAGGTTTTAGCTCATCAAAGTTGGGTTCCGTTCACTTTGTTGACCTGTTAGATTCATTGCAAACTAGCGACCGTAGGTTTGTTCGTATTTTCTACTTCGTAGCTTTTTTCATGCTTTAAGCTACAGGGTAGAGACTCAGTACGACAATGTTTCACTTCCTTTGTAGATGGGTTAACATTGAGATGTTACATACATATGTAGAGTTCAGTGCTACAATTGTGACGCAAATGTGTTGCGCACTACAAAGCCTCGTCATTCAAGCGACAAGTGTTGCATTTTTCTTATTATTAACATAAACAATGATCCACGTGTGAGGGAAAATAACCATCATATCGTAGACTCATTCAATCATTTTGGAACTTGCTATTCTATGAATCTACCAGAGGTTACCCAAAAATGACTTTGTAAGCACGTCATGATCTATTACAATTCTATAAGTTAACTCTGGAGTTTGACACCCATGGTTTCATTGTCTGGATACGTCACTTCGTCTACGAAGAAATCAAACGAAGCTGGCTAGCAACCTTAATAAAAAAGTGACCCTGATCTTAAACTTCACAATCACCACTCGACTCAATGATACTAGCAAATAATCCAACAACTACCCATTCGTTGACAGCCAACTAACGTTCTAGCAGTAGATAAATTCATATAAGACCATAAGCGTAAAAGTCACAACCTGAGGCTTTCTCTATATAAGAAAGATACAAAAAAGTAAAGCATAAAATTTAAGAACTGTAAACAATTTTTATGGAAGATTGCTACCGAGAACATATAAGAAGTAATGCAACAGTCAAAGCAAAGAGAACTAATTGGAATATTATTAGGTAAATCCATTATGGACTTGAGACAATTTACACATATACATTACAGATGCAAGGAAAACAAACAACATAGAATCAAAGACAAAGATGACAACTTCTATAAGATATGTTTGTGTGGATCAATAACCATAGAAATGCAATTAAGATTTGCACAGACTAGTAGAAAGAAGATGGGGTGGTGGACTCACACTATTCATATTGGATAATCTTCTTAGTAACGGTCAGATTCTGAAAACATCGGTTTGAAACCTCTCATCATATAGTCTCCAATGTCCATACCTTTCGGTGTGAAAGACAGACCTTGGAATGTAGAAATTTGGCTTTTTAATGTCCTTCAAGTGAGACAAACTGGACGATGCATTTGCAATGTCTCGACTAGTTAAGTTAGCACACCCAGACAAATCCAAGAACTCAAGGTTAGGACACCCCAGACATATGGAATTGAGGCCTTTGGCCGTTAACTTGGAGAACCTAATCTCTAGGCACTCTAGATGAGGCATGGAATTGGCAATAGCAGCAGCTTCAGAATCTCCATCTTGCGGACAAGCATTTAGATAATCATCCGGAACAATCCCTACGTGTTGAGATGGATCAAGCCAATTCATGAGATTTCTCTTGACAACTTTAAGGTTGGAGCAATTTTTTCCAATCAGCGCCAATGAATCATGAGTTATCTCATAACAATAGCTGATATCCAATTCCCTTAAATTTGGACATCCAGTAGCAATCTTAGAGATAGAATCATCAGTAACACGAGGGCAGCTTCTGATTGATAACACCTCAAGATTTGGACATCTGAAATGCAGCTGAATTATGTTCCAACCAAATAAAAAAAAAGCAAAAACAAAAGCAATGTTGGCAATTTAAAACAAATTATTTTGAATGAATTAAGTGATTTACATTTGGATACATTCATGTAAAAGCCAGTTGAAATCTGAATCTTGTAGGCAAAAAGCTCTAAATTTTAGTTTTAAGTTAAAATCAACTCTACTCCATAACATCGGAACATATGGATTCAATTTTGCATCCTCAATTACAGAGTCAAAACCTATCGCAGACCCAATTCCTAATTTGAAAGCGAAAAACAAAATGGACAAATGGGTATTTGAAATTTGGAAGAAAGTTTGAACCTTTGGGCAACAAGAGCGAGAGAGCGATCAGAGCAGTGTCGAATACGAATCTGGGTGAGGAAGATATGAGTCCATTGAACGATAGAACGAAGCATGGAATCAATTTTAGATTCGAATTGGAGGGTCCACCAGCGAGGTGATTCGAGTGGTTTGTCGAAGTAAGGATCGAGATTGAATACAGAGTGAAGAGATGGTTCTTCCTTGAAGGCGTTGAACCATGATTTGCAAACAAGCATCGCACCACGCCATTGATCTTCAAAGCTGAGTCGAGATAGGATGTTGATGAGGCACTCACGAGTCAACTCGCCCCACTCGGCTTCGCTTTCTTCTTCCATTTTCGTTCCTTCTATTGTTTCGATTTAGACGGAACTGCGTCCCTTGTAATAGATAATCTTTTTTCTCATTATAACATAAATAAAAGATGCTTTTAAAGCAATTTAAATACTTTTTTTTCAAAAAATATTTTATGGGGCTAAATTGTAAGTGGATTTAATCATTTCGTAGTTAATTTAAGTTTTTACTTTAACAGTCATTTTATATGAAGAACTCAAGTTTGATTTAACTATTTTTTTTTATTAGAATGCATAAAAATATTAATTATTAAAGTTGTAAAAAAATTATTTTAATAAATTTTACCTGAAAAAATTGTAGATAATTATAAATATATAAAATTAAAAATGCTACAAAATACACAAAAATAATATATAAAAACAACATTTTTAATAAAAACTTTCAACCGATTGAATGAGGAGATAGTGGGAGAGGGTGTGGGGGCCAATTATTTCCAATTGGTTGTTGTGATTTTCAAATTTTTATCTCATCTTAATTATTTGAAGTCAATTATTTCATAGTAAATTAAAAAAAAATCATCAAATTTTTTTTGTCTATAAATAGAGATTTAGTTCATTTGATTTGAACACAGAAAAAAAACGACATTTTTTCCTCTAATTTTTCTATTTAGCCTCCAATAAACTCGTGTTTGTAGCTCTAAACATCTTTTTAGTGAAATGGATCCCAACAATAACCCTTTTGACACCCAAAATTCTACTAATTAACCTTTCTACTACCCAAATTCCAACAACTATAGATTTCAAAATGAATCTTCCAACCAACAAGGTCCCCAAAACATACCAAATTATGGATTTCTTCCATATTTCATGATGGTCAAGTAGGAGGAAATATTGGCTCTGGAAGTAGTGTATCTAAGAGAGCCCACGAGAGTGATGCAAGTGATTTCAATCCGTAGGATCTGATGCTCGCCCAATGGAGAGGGATGCAGCTAAAAAAAGGGTAAAAAGAAAAGCAAGGGTGTGGCCTTGGAATTGGTCAATGAAGAGTGGAATGAATTCAAACAATATAAGGAAAAACAGTTGGAACGATTGGACAAAATAGCCATGAGGCAAGAGAAGGTTAACCAATTGTTGAAAGAACGGGCTGAGGCTAAGAAGATGTAGATGTTTATGAAGTTAAGTTCAAAGGAGCATCTCGATGACCGGAGCAAAGAGCTGTTAAAAAAGTTGGGTCTTCGATCTGTTTGAAAATTAAATGTTGTCAAGTCGTTGTTTGTATTTTGTCACTTTGTGCCTTATCTATTATTTAACTCCATTGCATTATTTGTTTGGAGTCCATCCATTTCAATATGATTTCTATCCTTATCTATTATTTAACTATGTTGTCAAGTCATTGTTTGTATTTTGTCACTCTCTGTCTTATCAATTATTTAACTTCATTGCATTATTTGTTTGGAGTCCGTCCATTTTGATCTGATTTATATCCTTATATATTATTTCACTACATTGCATTATTTGTTTGGAGTTCGTCCATTTCACCAACTCAATTTCTTATTTAAATGGGGGCTCATTCTTCCATTGTTGTACCAATACCAAAAATCTCATATTACTAAAAAAACATCAACGGATCCTTCAGAATTTCCTTTTGATATCAAAGCTTACAAAAGGCAGTCTGGAATCGAAGATAGGTATATCGTCAACCGGTTCAGGGAGCAACGAAACCAAATAGAGGAAGGATATACACCTCGTGTCAAGAGAAAATATCTCAATAGAGATCATGCAGCGGCAAACCAAAGACTAATTGACGACTACTTTGCAAATCAACCTACATATGACGATGCAATGTTTCGTCGGCGATTCCGGATACGGAAACACGTGTTCCTTCGGATCGTTGGGGACCTATCTAGCAATGACAACTACTTCACTCAAAGAGTTGACGCAGCCAAAAAAGAAGGTATATCTCCATTAGCAAAATGTAGCATGGCCGTGCGAATTTTAGCATATGGTGTAGCGGCCGATGCAGTCGATGAATACATCAAAATAGGAGGTACTGCAACATTGGAGTGCTTGCCTAGATTCTGTAAAGGAATCATACAATTGTATCAGCCAGTGATTTTTGATGTTTGAGATCATCATACCAACAGTCAACACGTATGAAGATTGAAGATATTGGGTTGAAGGGTAAAATGGAAAGATGATCCACTGTCATATGGTAATAAGCAAAAATAATTCGGTCATTAGAGTATCCTGCATTTTTGGCTTTCAAGAGCACAAACATGTTGGTGTTGACTATTATGTTGAAGAACATGAACATCGATTCGAAATCAGCATTATATGTCAGCATAATGAGGGCTTGGGAAAAACCATTGAGGTCAAAGATGAGGATGTTGACTATGAAAGTGTGGAAGCTGAAGACATTTGACTTGATTAGAGACTCTTCACCTTAATATTTTGATGATGATTGAGGGACGAATATCAACGAAAACTTTCGGTGACTAATGCAGTTGCAAACACAAAGAAACATCAAGTTATGGTAACATGTTGATAACTATCATTAGTTTAGGTGTTTGTCTCTTTGGAAATTTTAATTTTGACTTATTTATTTTCTTCATCATTGTTTTTGTCCAATAGAGGAGAAAAAATTTGTTATAAAAGCTGCCTAGAAATGATGTGTAAAATATATATTGCCTAGCATCATGCCAGTAACGTATTAAAGTCACTCCTAGCTGACAAATTGACAATCCAAATAAAAAAGGAAAGAGTAGTGATATTTGAACAACCATTTTTGACAACTATCATGACAACTTCTATTTTTTTTTCTTTCTATTGGTAAAAAACAATGGAGAGAGAATAAAAACATAACTTTCTATTGGTAAAAAACAATGGAGAGAGAATAAAAACATAACGTGGATATGAAAGAGAGAGTTGTCACAAAATGGTTGTTCAAATATCATTTCTCAAAAGGAAAGCATCCTCACTCACTCAGGCATAACAGACCAAATAAAAAAAATGGAAAGTTAAAATCCGCTCCCTGTTGAACTCTATACGACTCAAATTCAACAGCACTCCAACAATTATACTCCTTAGATTTGAACCTTTTTACCATCCGGATAAATTTGTGAAATTTGTATCATTGAATAACAATACTCGCTTCAAAAACAAAAAAAAAACTCATTTAACTATTAAAGTTATGCACAGAGTGCTACATAGTCATGATTACAAAATAAGTAGCCAAAGAATGCACCACTAGGCATTACATTACACCATCACAGTAGCCATGGACATTACATACCAAAAGAATCAAGGAATTTAAGCGGTACCATTGCACCATAACCATCACACAGTAGTCATTGTTACATATCTCAAAAGATTCTTAAAAGGGTTCAACAGTCATTGGTGTTACAATAAAGTTCTAAAATATTTAAATTCTTCAATCTTCTAAAAGTATTCAAGTCTTGGCACTGCTATGACTTTTCCCACATTCTCATTTCAGCTCACAAGTCCTGGCACCAAATGCTGAATTATTACATCAATTGCCTCATTTTTTAAGAGATTTTTTTCTTTGCAGGACTCTGCATAGCCTGCTCAAGCTTACTCACAATTTAATCAATGTTTAGTGAAACAGGCGATTAAAAATATCCGGTTTAACCTTCTGAAGCAATGAGACTCCACCAACATGCTTTGCCAATTCACCTGTGACACGGTCCATATAAAGTGTGTATAGTCCATTTCTGCTTTCCAGAAGTTCTAATGCTTTTCTTGCCTGAATAATTGCCGTCATCCAATCTTCAAGGAGCACTGTAATTTCATATTAACCACTTAGTTTGAGCCGTTAAACTCAATTCATCTTCATCACAGTCAATTAACAATAATATTGTAGTGGCAAGACTACTTGACGGAGAATTTGATAGCTGAGAAATTAAAATGTTGATTGTGACAGGCTTTTATTTAAAGTAAATTAAGAATTCGTGTAAAATAATAATAATAAAAGGCTGAAATGTGATACATACTGGTGTCAAAATCTTCAGCTTTTGACCACTCTAGTAAGTAATCTGCCACCAAAAACTCAATAAGCTGGATCCTGGCTCCCACAAATAAAAGTAAGACGAATTGCTTTCAAAAACTCAACTCTTTTGAACAATACCTCTAAATTGAGCTACTCATTGTGATATTTAAATTTGGAGATCATAGTAAGGTGCATTAGTAAAGAACTTACATGGAGATCATAGTAAGGTGCATTAGTAAAGAACTTACATGATGAACATACATTCGTGCATGTCAAGAAATTTTTCATCAAAAGGATCAGAGAAAAGCAAACGTTCTGCTAACACCAAAATTCTTTGACAAATTGAAAGTATAACCCGTTGGCCAATATAGGGCGCACTTCCAAGTTTACGGACCAAATGCTGAATGCAGAACTGTGCATTGGTGCCACTGCCTTGAGATCCTACAAAGATACGATTTTAGAAAGAAAAAAAAAGGAACAAAAAGACCATTAATTAGAGTAGATAAGAAATGAAAATAGTATTTACTGGTTAAGCTTCAGAATAAACGTCGGAAACGCAACACCTCTACACTAGTTTAAGGTCTTATATTACATATTAGGCTAACAATGCAAGTAAAAATTATTTATTGTCATCAAGCTAAAACTTGTAGTATACCATTTTCTGACAAGTATGAGCACATCTTCATAGTCAAACGTGTAACTAAGCTGTTGATAATTCGTTCAACAAGTTCCAGGTTCCTTCCCCTAGACAGAAGATTCTTCAATGAACCTTCAGAAAAGATATACGGCAATTTTCAGTGCGGATGGCAATTAATATGGATGTGGGTTTCATGAGTAATTCATATGCTAGTGATCCGTAATAAGAGTATAAAAATCAGAGGGAAGCAAAGTAACAAGTAAAATTTGATGTTAATCACTCGTAAATTACAGCTGGATGTGTGGAAGGGGAGTAGGGAGCCTGTGTTTACCATTATATATCTTATAAGCCCACAGCCAATAACAATTCATAACTAACTGAATGGAGTTAGCAGCTGTATAGTCAATACAGTATTGACAGGAGCACTGGATGTGCAAAGAGAACAGTTTCCCTTCCCCTATCCCCCACCACTAGGAGACTCCTCCATTAAATATGAAGGGCAGTCCTAGGCCTTACTCAAAAAGAGAAATAAATCATTAGCTTATCCAACACTAGAGATAATTTCACACAGAAATTTTATTCAGCAGATCAATTAAATCCCCCAATGGCTGCATGGTAAGCAACTCTAAAATTACCACGGCCGCTCATATCACAACGCACAAGCAGGCCAAGTACATGCATGGATGGAACAGAGTCATTGCTAATTAAAAGACGCTTTTAATAAGCAATTTTGGATATTTTCCACTTTTTTCTATAACTAAAGCACTTTTAGATTTTTACATAGAAATTCTATGTAGTTCTAGATTTATAAATTACCAATAACATGGTCTTCAATTAGTGAAAAGAGCAGCATACCAAATATAAAGTGTACATCATGATGTCCCGGCTTTTCAAACTTAGAAGACACATCATTTCAAATATTCAATTTGAAAAGAACAAAAAAGAGAGTAGGAAAAGCACTTCAGTTAATTACTGAAAAGAGAGCAGAATACCCAATATAAATTCAACGGATTGGTGTGCCAAGTTTGCAAACTTTGATTCATCCACCTGCAAAATACAATAAATTACCAAATGAAATAGAATTAAAACTGTTCACATTCTATGTAATAACATCAGCATTTTTATAAACTCTACTACAAAATGTGTTAATTGAATCACAAATTGGTCAAAGAAAAATGCTAAAAAGCAGTGAAGCATGCTTACAGGTGATACAGTCTCACACAGCTCCACAAGAAAATCAACAGACGCCTTAAGCTGCTCCGTTTCATCCTCCTCAACTAAACCTGCAGTTTTAGTTTCAAATTAGAAAACAGATTTAGTGCAACTACATTCACTTCTAAATTCCTGAATGTATCCTAGTGTGAGTGCCAAAGCACTACCTTAACACTTGTAAAACTGGTTGAGAGAGCTTATAAAATAGTTGATGAAAACAGTTTATAACTTATAGGAAAATAGTTTGACTTTATTTTCTCTTTCGTTATAAAGATAATAGCTTATACATTAACCACTTATATGATAAGCGCTTGAAACATAAACACTTAATTAAGTTGTTTATTACTAAGTACCTAAAGAAAGCCGTTGTTGAGTTGAAGAAGATGAAGATCCGATTCTTCTCCTCCTTTCCTTAAATCTCACTGCAGAATGCAAAATTTCAACATCAATAACCAATTCAAAAGCATGATACCACAAATAAGAATAATAAGAACGTTATGATTATGATAATTAATATAATAACGAAACCTTGTCTTAGAAATCTTCGGCGAAGCACGTCATTGAATCTGTTATTGGAATGATTTCGATCATGCTTAGGACTTAATTGCCCCAAGTTATCGAAGAAATAGCACTTGCAAGAAGCACTCTCAGGGAATAGATCACAGTGGGAAGCATCTGAATCAAAAAAAATAAAAAAATCAGAATCATATCAGAATTGCACGTTTAAAAATGCGTTTATAAGAGAAGATTGCAGTATCCGCGTTGAACCTTGAGTTTCTTTGAGATCTTGTTTGAGGCGTAGAATCTCTTGCTTCCTTTCCTTAGCCTAAGAATAAAATCACAAAGATTCAAAGTTAAAAACGCATTGGATTTTTCAGGAGAAAAGAGGGAAGAGTAGTTTGGATGAACCTTTCGTTTCCAACGGAGAAGATTTTCGGATTGAGAAGGAGAAATAGCATTGGAGGAGTGTTTAGTGTTTTTGATAAACTTAGATCGGAGAAGTGAAATCGCTATGGCTAGTTTCATAGATTCATCACTAGTTGCGCCATTTCCACCCTCCGCCATTTCCTTTCAGATTCGAAATCAAAAACGCGCCATTTCTCTAGATTTTCAACTCATTTTATGCTTCTTTTTTTTACTAAGTCTATAAAACTCAAAGTAACATGTGAAACACTAAAATTGTTGTTAAAAAAGCCCCATTAGAGATACTAATTTTTATATTGAAACAGACTGACGATTAACAGGAAGAAAAAAAATTATTCTCTAACTAAACCATCACAAAAAGTTTAAAGTTTTCAGATTAATTTTGAAAATTTTAGTGTCCATTTGGATTGGTTTATTTTTTAACTTATGCAAATAAATAAGTATTTATATATTATTTATAAGTCTGTCAAAGTAGTTTATGAATAAAAAAAGGTTTATAAAGATACAAATTTCGGTAGTGGGGCTTCATGAATTAAGATAAAAGTTTATTTATTTACATAAGCTATTTTTCATAAATTCAAAAATATGTCAATCCAAACGGTCATTAATCCAACTTGTCGATATATTATGTTTTATATTGAATGTGTTGGACCATTGAAATGATATATACTAGTATGGAGTCCGTGCCAAGCACCAGTAATTATTGTTATATGTGATTTTCCTTTTTTCAAAAAAAAATAAATAACATTGGCCATTGTAATAAAAAACAAAAATAAAAATAAAATGTATTTTGTGAAGTATGCAAGACTCGAAAAATATTTGAGGGTTATTTAAGCCATATTGATGGCAAAATTGTGTGTGAAATAAATCAAGCTCAAATATTGTTTCAAAAACAAAACAGGGTCGTATATCCGACCCAAATATACTTGGACGATGGCAACAAAGTTTGTGTTAATTGTTTGAAATTGAAGATATGGATATGCAAATAAATAATGAATCTGATTGTTTTTTGATATTAGGTAATTTGACAATTACCAGTTAATACATGCAAGTATGTTGCATAATTATATTGTATATCATGTCTAAAATTGATTATGACTTTACATTTGAATGCATCTTGTAGTACAATAAAATATTCAATCCGGACTCAACCTAAATTGTCTTCTAATCCATAATCACTTTGTACCATATTCATTCTCATTATGAGAATTGCCATGGTAAAATTCTTGGCCAAATCATTGACTATAACCCTTGTAAAATCCAACTGGTTGTTCAATATTTTTCATTGACATTGCAAGACATCGTTTTTAAGCCTCAACTTGTGGTTTGGAATACCTGAGCACTTTATGTCATTCAAAAACTCATTGGCATAGGCACCTTTTTCTAAACTTCAACTTGTGATTGAAATACCTGAACATTCTATCTCATTCAAAAACTAATTAGCATAAAGTATCCTTTTTTTTAAACCTCAACTTATGGTTTGAAATACATAAACACTTAATGTCATTCAAAAACTCATTAGTAAACTAATCCCTATGTATACCATTTTTTTTCTTTGATTTACAAACAACAATCAAGCTCAAATATTCTTTCTCAATCTCTAGGATTAATATTTTTGGAATTATTCAAGATTATGTTGGTTTAAAAAATGGTTGAAAAATTCATTAAATAAAAATTACAGCAATAAAAACTGTACGATGTAGACAAAACAACAAACCTTATTGTCCATATGTTGCATTATCATTATCACCATGCAAAGACACACCAATAGGAGACTTATATCATAATTTGGAGAAATTAACAAAACGATCACCAATAGTCAAAATTACAAAGAAAAGAAGACATCTAACCAAATCTATCATATCTATATTCGTAGATACAATCTTCTAGTGAACGTTACTTTCACATAATGTTCTAGTGAAGGTTGTTTGAAACATCCCTAATGGTAGTAAACTAAAAAAAGTATTTAAATGAGTCTCACATGTACACATTATTTACACTATAATTTTTTTAATGAAAGTTCCAAATAAGGATTCAATGACTCTAATGGTAGTAAAGTAAAAAGAGTTCTTAAATTGGTTCCACTAATATGTACTTTAATGTGTGCATTTAGAAAGAAAAGAAATTGAAAAGAAGAAAAACCACATGAATTTGAGATGGTAGGACCAACTTTTATCTACGTTCTTTCTTATCATGATTGTGGAAGCCGTTATTTGGTGAAGAGAGAGTCTTTGTTTAATTGTCGGTAAATAATAATAATACCCATTTCCATCGGAGATGATCTATGTCCAAATCACATTGTTATCTTTCTTTCCCCATGCTGTGTTTTTAATCCCATATAACATCGCATAACACCAACCCTTAAAATGTGATAGCGTATAGGGGGCGGAGGGTATTGTCGTGGTGGGGTGGCCTTGGCTACCCAATTTTCTTTAGTTCATTTAATTATTTTATAAGTCAGTGTATTTTTATATTTTGCTACACTAATAATGTATATTTAGTTACCCTAAATAGTTTATTTGTGAAAAGTATTAATAGATATATGAAAGAAAAATATATCATTTGATATTTAAACTTAGTTTGCTTGTTTTGACACTTTAAATCTCTATAGTAACTAAACACAGAGTTTTGTCAACAACAAAAACTATAAAGATAAGATTCGTCAAATTATTTTTTATTTTTCTACATATTTGGTCCTCACGTAAAATTTTGGTTAGATCCGTCATGGGCGGTATGGCAATAGCCATTTTTGCAAAGACTAAAAACAGAGTACAAAGTAAAAATAAAAAATAGAAAAATACATCAAAATTAAAGAGGCCTTCATACCTAATAACTAAGGATCCTACAAAGCAATAAAATTAGAACATAAAAAGGGTTCTAATTGATATTTATATCCTTAAAAAAAATAACGGTTATAAGAAAAATGATTTGAGAAATTTGGCCTCGAAACCCTAATGTCAGATGCGATAGACGTTTGGGGCCACAAATAGCAACCTCAAAAACCGTTATTGCTAGCGGCAGCTTGCGGGCCAAAAGCATCCGCATGAACCTTGCCACCACTACATTATTTCATTGTAGCGGCACTCGCGACGATATTGCTTCCATGAACACCCTGTATTTGCCTTTCATTTACTTTCATATGTTGTTCATTTAGCAGTGCAAAATATATTGGTAGACTAACCTATATAGAAGTCCAATGTTTGAACTAACTCACCATTTTTTGCGATAAAGAGTAAATCATGTCCAACTCAATTGGAAATTTCAGTCACAAAATGTTGACAAAAATGTAAAAGCTCCCATTAATATCATTGGTTTGATTCAAATATGACTCACTTTTCTATTTGTCACATAAAGGACCCGTTTGTTATAGATTTTTTAAAAATGGATTTTTCATTGTATTTCTAAAATTAGATTTTTTGAAAATTTACTAAAAAATAGTAGAAGTTATTTCAAATTCATTTGGTATTAGTTAAAAAAAAAAAAATTCACATTCACTAACTTAAATATTCATTCTTCGAGATTTTATATAGTAAAAATCACATATTTTTTCAAAATAACATCTATCAGAAATGATTTTTATGAAAAGCTATTTGAAATAGTTTTATTTTTATTAGAGAATTTTTCAAATTTTTTGTATCAAAAAAAAATTATAACAATCCCTAAAAATAAATTATAACAAATACTTAGAATGACATTTTAAGATAAGCTATTCAAAACGATTTTTCATTTGAAACTTTCCTTAAAAATTTATGTTACAAAAATATATCACACTACAAAAATCTATTTTAAAAAAATATATATAACAAACGGCCCCAAAGTACATGTCCTATGTTGTAACCAAAAAAAAGTACACGACATATGAGCTCCTAACATCTTTTTTTTTAGTGTAAACTTGGTTTTCTGAAACAAATTTATTTACATTTGTTGTATTCATTAACCATACCTTCATATGGATGCTTAAATAATCAATTAGTTATTGTACATAAAATTTTAAGTAGCTTATGCAAATGAATTTCAATAAAACTACAATAACATAAAAACTTATTATAACCATGAATAACCCTTAAAAAAAACATATAATCATGAAAAATGAAAGCAATGCAAATATAGTAAAGCAAAAGAGGAATTTTCGATTATTTTAAGAAAAACTTTAATTTAAATTTGCCACAAGTAATTCTATCCAAGTGTCAACTGACCATTGTTACGTTACCATTGTCACCTAATATACATGCTGTACTTGAGTTGACGACGAGAACAAAGTAATGTCAATGACTCACAACTTAAGGGATGTTATACGGTCTTCTATCAATGTTTTTATCAACTATGACATAGGTTGTATCACATGTACATAATAAATATTGAATATTCATCAAAGATAGGAATGATGGGAATAAAAAGATTATTTGTTTTTATGATTCCCTTCAAGCAAATAATCTAATCAAAGATAGTCTATTAGTTCACTACCATTTTGCTAATGAGATTCAAAATGTCAGTTGATGTCTAGAGATTGTCATGTTGTTATTGAGCTTCAACTCCAGGAATGTAATATGTATGCGGATGTTCTTGCTAAGATAGAGTGCAGTCCAACTATGTGTTTGTGAAGTTATAACCTCCTATTGATTTGATCCTTGTTGATGCATGAGGTGTAGCATTTGTTAGGGAGTAGTCCCCTTTTTATTTTTGGTTATTTCTCTATTGTAACAAAAAAAAAATTGAAAATCAAACAAACTGCTAAATTCAGAGTCAATTAGAATAGATGGGGCTGAAATGGAGGAACAAATTTAATTCTTTAGTGCTAATATACATTTTAAAAATTTTGAAAATTTTGAAACTTGTTATTAATATTTGAATATGCATCTTTTTCTAAACTCATTAGCATAGACGCCTTTTTCTAAACTTCAACTTGTGATTTGAAATACCTGAACACTCTGTCTCGTTCAAAAACTAATTAGCATAAAACATCCTTATTTTTAAGTCTCGACTTGTGGTTTGAAATACATAAACACGTAATGTCATTCAAAAACTCATTAGTAAACTAATCTCTATTTATACCATTTTTTTTTCTTTGATCTACAAACAACAATCAAGCTCAAATATTCTTTCTCAATCTCTAGGATTAATATTTTTGGAATTATTCAAGATTATGTTGGTTTAAAAAATGGTTGAAAAATTTATTAAATAAAAAAATATAGCAATAAAAATGTATGATGTAGACAAAACAACAAACTTTACTATCCATATGCTGCATTATCATTATCACCATGCAAAGACACAACAATAGGAGACTTCTATCATAATTTGGAGAAATTAACAAAACGATCACCGGTAGTCAAAATTACAAAGAAAAGAAGACATCTAACCAAATCTATCATATCTATCCGTAGATACAATCTTATAGTGAACGTTACTTTCACAGAATGTTCTAGTGAAGCTTGTTTGGAACATCCCTAATGGTAGTAAACTAAAAAGAGTATTTAAATGAGTCTCACATGTACACATTACTTATTTATAATTTTTTCAATGATAGTGCCAAATAAGGATTCAATGACTCCAATGGTAGCAAATCATACATGAATGAAAGCATGAAAAAGTCACAATTCTAAATGTGATGTTAATTACATGACTAAATTGTATTTTGATTTAAAACAACATTAATTGACAAATGCACCACAATATTAATTATATGAAAAAGTTTGTAAAAAAAGAAGAAGTATATAAAAAATGTAGAGAATAAAAACTTTCATGTACGCAATTGAAAATAAAAAATCAAAGCAAACCGGAAGTCCGACGTTATATATAGACGCAAAAAGTAAAAACCATAGAAATGAAAATTTTAAAAAGTGAAAGAAATCAAAGAGAAAATGTGAGAAGACATTGAAAAATGCAAATAGAAACTCTGAAATTTATTTTGGTAGAGAAGAGAAACCCAACAATAGAAATGAGAAAGTAGAAAAAAATATGATGTGGTTTTCTTTCCCCTAGTCCTTATTTAAGGTTTTGCAAAAATTTAAATTAGAAACTAAATGCCAATAAAAATTCACATTTACTTTTGAATGTTGTAAATGCCAGATTTTATAAAAATAGTGATTCCTTTTAAATTATTTATAGTATGTACGTTATATTCCTTTTATGGAAATATATTTTTTTAATTCATATCAGTCATTAATTATATTTTTTAATTTATATTAATTTGTTTTAGTTTAATGGGTATCATTAGAAATATGACACACATGTCCCGTGAGCTTAACTCAGTTGGTATATTTGCAAAGTTTGGGGTTCGAACTCCAGACACAAAAAAAAATGAAACATATAATTAGAATCTTGAGGTTAGTCTCAATTGTTTAAATTGCATCTATGTTTTGTCATGTGGTATCCCCGTGCACTAACTTGACTAAAGACAATTTTAAAAATGAAGATTTGTTGGATAATTTCCATTTACTTTAACAAAATTAAAATGAATCAATTATATTAAATCGCATTTACGTTCCATCAAACATATTAAAAAACAAATAATATCTACATATCATTATACAAAAAAAGAAAAATTATTTATTGAAATCGAAAAATTGAAATAGCAAATGTTGAGACGATGCTTTGACCCTCAGTCATCAGATTAATGTAACGCCCGTGAATAATGCTGGAGGGATTGAAGGAGAGAGCATGGCAGGAGAGGATCCGTGTGCAACATTACATTCTATCAAAAACACAATTAAAAGAATCAAATCTTACTAAGAGAAACAATCCGAGAATGAAGACACAGAGAAAATTGTTTAAAATACAAAATCAATATTTAAATAAATAAAATTTTCATAGATTTCAAAAAAATAGTAAATTGTAATTAAAAGAAGATCGTAAAGAAAACAAAAGGGACTTGGTGGCGTTCCCTTGACCTTGCGGAAGACCATTATTATTGATGATTCTTCTCTACTTCTAAGGATGACCTTATTAAGGGGTTCATAGATCACTCTTCTCCACTTATCCCTAATTTTTATCATAGACCTTCCACCTTTGTTCTCTTTTCTGGAAAAACTCAATTTGTGTACTGTAATATGCGTCACTAAATTGGAATTGATAAATATAAATGTTTCATGGAAATTTTTTCGAATCATAAATCTTAACTTGTGTGGAACTCAAAGTTCAGATTATACTCATACCTAGTGATCCTGAATGAACCATTATTTGAGGAAACCACAGAGTTAGATATTGAGTACACATTACCCTTTTTACCGTCTTTCTCAAGCTTATAGATGAGAGTACAACACACAATAACGTTGATTTTGTGTCCTTGTAAAATGTCACAGAGGGCTAAGTTAATATCATAAGATAGAATATATAAATAGTCCTGAATCCTAATATTCACCTAAAAATTAATACATATACGGTTGAATCCACACTGATTATATCCAAATAAAAAGGGTGTTTGTCGCGAGACACAACTCAGACAAATCACACACAAATAATGAAAACAACAACATTGTGTACCAAAAATATCAATAATATATGTCAAAAAATGAAACAACAACATCCCTCGTCAACTGGGTTAATTCATAGATGAATTCGATTTGGGGAGGTACACATAGTTGATTTTTAAAAAAAAAAGTAAAAAAATTTCGCAGAAAAAAAAAAAGTTCCAGAGACTTCAAAATTGTGTGCAAAACTAACTACAATATGTGCATTATATAGTAGAAAATTTTGTAGGTTTAATGTGCATAAGGGGTTGAAAATTATGGGTTTGAAGGGAATTGAGCAATTTCAAATTGAATAATTCAAAATTGCCAAGTCTTACACGTTTTTAGGCTCGATATGATTTCCTTTAATTATGGTTTAGTTGATATTACGCATTGAATGCAATCATGTAATAAAGGAGTTTCTAAAATCATGTATTGTGATGACCGTGTGTTGACATTTACCAAAAATTTAATATGAGCAAAGAAGAGGTTTGCGACGTGTACTCTTGAATAGAAGAGGTTTCAATTGTTTATACTGTAGATGTGTGTGTCATATCTAATGATTGATAATTATTATCATTAATGATTTTCAATTACACCACTGATTTTTTTTATTTATGTGTAACACTAGAATTCAAATCCTATGAAATCATTAAGATTTTACAGCTTATTGATACTCGAGGAAACGAGCAAAGATCATGAGTGGAGAAATCAAGCAAAGCACGGAGGATTCCGAGATTGGCGGGCAGATAAAATGATTGAGGGAGAGAGGAAAAGACCAAAATATCCCAAACGATATTTGAAACACAACCAAAAGCTTTGAACAGAAGAAAATCAATCCAGGGTATAGTCAACCGAAACAGCATCAGAATGTTGGGATTATTACTAAATATGTGGTCTGTTGACATTAATTACTATCAGCTTTCGCACATTACTCCTTTAAATTGCCACAAAAGTAAGGATTACCCTCAAACCATTCCTTCGTTTTTGAAAATAGTAGTCTAGGTATGTTTTTCCCTCAAAAATAAGTACTCTAACTATTTTTTTTTTTCTTTCTATTATCCTACTATTTTAATCACCGATAATTTTTTATTTTTTTTTGCATACACTCTTTCCAACAAACTTGTTGCCACATTTTCCCCCTCAAAACAAAAGATTGTGATAAAATCCTAGTACTTTCTTTGCACACTTTTATCTCTTCAATAAAATTGATGGGGACCTCTCCCGTAACAAACAATTACAAAAAGACAAACTTTGTTAAATAATTAAAAAAAACACTTAGATTAAAAACAACTATTTTTAGTTTTTCCTTCCAAAAAAAAAAAATACTATTTTTAGTTTTATTGAAAGAAGCAAATATGAGTAATTGACAAATTGTACCCTTAATCTATCAAAACAACAATTAAATAGGAACAAAACGACACTTGAAAGAAACAGAGCGACCCGGATTTAGGACTTAAAATTTGGCTCCTCAAAAGTGTAAGTTAGTAAAGTAAAAAACATTATCGTGTAACCACCCGTGTAACAACCCATGGATTGTTACGGGTGTGCACATAATATCAACCATTGGTTGATTTTTATCTAAAATGAATTGTTCACTTTAGAGGAGTCTTATCCCGGTTCTAAATACATCACTTTGGAGGAGTCTTATCCTAGTCCCAAATACAAGAATGAAATAATTGATCACACAATTTATATTGCAAACACACAAGACAGAAATCTAAACCTCGAAAAAGAAAAACTAGCGGAAATAACGACAATGACATTTATGAACTGACCAGTTTAACAATTACTCTGTCAAGAAAATCAGAAGAAAAAAATGGCAACTAATGAAATACAAAACATTTGGACCCCTAAGGGATGGGCCACTATCTTGGAGAAACTTGGCATATGATTAAGCCAACTGGAAAACAAAATCCTTAGCTTTATGGTTTAACTTTTCCCTCAATAAACAACTCTACGACATCAAAACAAAAAAAAAATTATACAACTGATGAAAATACCTGACTGGGAAGCTCCACTTTAATATTCTTAACTGTAATACAAATGCTCAATAACTCAAAGTGAGCATAAAAAGAAGGGAATTTGAAACTAGTGAAACAAGGCAGAGACGTTCATCCAGTAAAAAAGACATCGGTATACTTGTGCAAAGTCTTTCGATTCACTCGAACAGAGCCTGGCAGGCCTCAATGTCAGATGCTTGTGAATCCAACACAGCTTGCCCGGATGCAGAGCTAATTACCTGCACTGCAGAGTTGAATATTGCTTTCTGGAAGTAGTCGTCGCCCACCTTCTTAAGGATCTCTTTGACCACCTTAAAGTCCAAACCCCCAGACAAAACTAGTTTCCCTATTATCTCACCAAAGTTATTTGGTGCTTTAGGTAAATCTATGCCAATATCATCCAGCAGAGAAGCAAATAACAAACATCCAGTCCCTATGTCTCTAGCTGTGAGAATCTTCTTTGTAAACAGATACTCAATAAGATTGGCAACAGGTTGAACACGTGGTGGACTTTTATCTAGTCCTAGAGAAATGGCTTCCTTCACAACCTCTGGGTGATAAGTCGGAGCTTTTAGTTCCTCCACACACTGTAATGCCTCGTCAAAAAGCCGAACATTGAAATATTCTTCCAAAAGAGAGACAGTTTTGCGGTGAAGATCATCAATATTCAATTTTAATGCTGGGGCCTGTGGCTTCTCAGGGGGTGCAGCAGAAACAGGTTTAACAGGTGAAGGGATTTGACGTGCAGGCTCTGTACCTGAAACAATATTTGATGGTAGAACAGGAGTACCACCTCCAAGCACCAGGGCACTATTCTTCCCACTTATAAGACCACTACTGCCTTGAGGCAGTAACTTTGAGTTTAGGACTGATGGCTTTGAAAGATAAGGAGATTGGCCACGTCCTCCAGTTTGAGCGCCAGACATGTCTCCTCTTGGCATAGATCTAGTCCTGGGCACCTCCCAGTTATCATTATCAATACCAGGCATCCCAGGCATCTTCCTTGCACCCGGCATCCCAGGCATTAAACCTCCTGTACCAGGTCGGGCAATGGGGAAGCCCCCAGCTCCCGTGTTACCTTGAACACCAGTAACACGGGTGTTTCTCAAACCTGCAGTGGCACCTGGACGCAATCCAAGATTCTTTTCTGCCTCATCATGGATTTCACTGATGGTTTTGGCCTTGATCTAGATACAGATAGAGTAAAACATTAATACTTTTGATATTAAAAAAACAAGTAATTCAACCTTTGAATTTTGAGACATAATGTATATATGCAGAACAGAACATTTTAAGTTTACCTCTTCACGTCGTGGAACCCAGTTACTAGCACGCAAATCTATAACATCACGAACCATGAATTTCATCCGTGGTGCAAGTTGAGGATTTGTGCTCAATTCTTTCAACCGGCCAAAGTACATATCATTTATACGCCGTGATTTTGGGCTTTCATCAAGCTGCTTGCCAATAGTGTTGAAAAAATGACATATGGCTTCAACATTTTCCTCAGCCGGACACACATTGCTGTCAGCAGCTCCCAAAAGCTCCTGTTCATAACATCGGTTAACCAAGAAGGAAAGTGAATACTCCTCCCAAACTAACAAGAAATTACATTACAGTCAAGTCATAAGTCCTGCAAGAACCTGAACAATGTGATGGACAATCCTTTCAGGAACCATTTTTTGCTTCAGCAGCTCACCAATTAAACGGATGTTTCCAAGGGTACGAATTTTGACAAGTCTATCCTTGTCACGTCGCTCTGTCTCCTGCTCAGGGGAAGTCATCTGCGCCAATTCTTCCCTCAGTTTGCCAGCACCTTCAAAAGCTTCCTGGCAATTATCCAAGAGTAATCTCTTAAAAGTTATTTCTTTCCCACCAGATTCTTCAGATGGGAATGAAGGCAGCTTCTCATTAAGATCAGAACACAGCTGAGCATACATGGGGCAGAATGTTGGTTCCAGCACTGCCTTATCAAATATCAATGAAATGACTCCCTGCAATTACAAAGAATGTCAGTTGAGAACAACCAACAAGGATGCAAAGAGAAATATATTTTCAAAAAAAGGAGGGGGAACCTTCAATATGTCAGCTGATGTAATGCCAGAATCGATCAATTGACCCTTCAGGAGATCAAATTTTTCAGGAGTCAACTTGTTTAATATCCTGCATTGAAGTAGTTAGGAGCATTTAGCATAGAAGTAGCACAAGTCTAAGAATTCTGAAGGTTCGTAATTGAGTTCCTTCATTGAAAAAGCAAACCAATGAAATGTTGAAACAGAGCTCAATGGTTTACACATGACAAAATAATAAATACAAGAATCTTGTCCAACTCGCAAATATTGACTTATGGTTATTATGGAAATTGGATAAGGTACAGTCCCCAAAACTGTTCTTGATAAATATCCAAAATTACTAGGCATTAGGGTACATAAACGGAAGTAAGGATTTGAGACAGCAAAGTCAAACGGAAATCAGTATAAAACTCTTAACAGATGCTAAAGAATTGAAAATTACCCTTTAACAGTCTTTAGGACACGATCCTTGTCAGAGAGAGTTCCCCTTCTGGCAGACCATGGTACCTCAGCCTTGACTAGAGTAGGAGCAGGTCCTCCCTGAATTAATGAGACAAAGATTTATAAACAAGACCAAATAAGCAATCCATTGTACACTGTGTGCAAACTATACAAAGTGCCATCTATTTAAAATCTTCTACTTCAAGGGTAAAAAAAAACCTTAGTTTCTCAACAATGTGAGACTCAAACAAGAGCTCGTAAAACATAGAAAACAAAACAGATATTGTGCAGTTCTGCAAATGTTTATTACCCCTTGGTTAGTCCTCGGTTGGTCTTGACGATTAACTTGACTAGTATTGCCAAATTCTCTATTTTCCTTGATATTATCCCAAGACCTCTCATCTGCGTTAGCAGGAGGTTGTGCAGAACGGCCACGCCAGTCACGGTTATCTGGTTCAGAGTATCGGTTTTGAATTTGAGTCGGGGGCTGCAGAAGATAATATAAAGATTAATACAAAATATAAACTAAATATTTTGACAATGGTCATAAATAAATTCATAAAAAAGACAATGTATAAGTGCACATGACAAAAGAATAAAATAGTGGCATGTCATTCAAACACAATAATTTTTCATTCATTGCTGAAATGATCCCCAGCAAGATACTACTATTAGTATGTGTTCAATGCCTAATAAATCAACACACAACTTCAACAATCAACATATCCTTTGCGATGAAAAATGATTCAACCTTTTACAAAGCTAACAGAATATAAAGAAGATAGAAAACACACTCACATTGTTTTCTACACGACCCCAACTTTGATCTTCACCAAAAAGTTCAGCATCAATATCATGTCTGAGCTTTAAAATATCCTCAGGGGTCTCCTCAAGAGTCTGTGAATAAAAGAAATGTTAGCCACAAAATACATCCACACAAAAGCAGTTCCCTAGAGAAAATAGGTCCAAAAATGACCCAAAAGTATACAGAACATTTATCCATAGACTTGGACAACGGCATGGGTGGCCTTTTAATGAACCATAAGCTTCATGGAAAGAAAAAAAAAACAGAATAATTGAGGAAGAATTGTAAATAGGCAGCAGGTGAACAAAAACTCATTAAGGAACAATATAATTAATTTGAAAAGGAAAACACTAAGCAGCAGGAGTAAATTATCAATTACCTCTCTAATATGTAAAAGCTCTTCTTTGGTATATCGCACACGCTCACGGCTCTCGAACTGCGAATCTCCAACCTATAATGCCAAAAGTAGTTAGATACAAATCCCATAGCATAGTCATAGTCAAACTAGCACCATTCAAACATGCAACCCAACGAAAGAAAATGACTCAAAGTTAGAATGCAATGAGATAAATTCTATGCACGAACATCACAGTGAAAATTGAGTCCATATATGGATTAACCACACATAGACCAAGCTGTAATCGGTATGAAATATGAATGATACAGAGAAAAACGTATATATTGACCAAAATACCAAAAAAATATATCAAATATTACGCAACAAAGAAGTTGCAGCATCAACCAGAATTCTGAAACTAAGTTCAATGTATGTGGGATCTTCATGGGTAATTTGAGACTTCGTCAAACCCACCTAAAGCCCACACATTGCTTTCTGTCCATATTTACAGCAAGTACACGTACTTAAGTGTCCAACCAAGAATTAGGACATTAAAATCAAGCCTGCCCTCTGTCTTATGGGGTCTTAACTTAAATCCTGGGTTGTTAGACAGCAAACAGAGGGCAGTAAATAATACGAACAAGTCTTTAAGTATATTTTAGTTGGTTCCTCTATAGCGTTATTGCCATGCTTTTATAAAGTTGTCAAACAAATAAGTTAAATTCCAAAATACACAATCATCAAAATGAGACACATTCAAGTCAACTGATTTAGATTAAATGAAACCACGTATCAAATCAATGGATTTAGATTAAATGGAACCACATAATAAAGCATCGTTAAAGACAAATATTATGTCGTCAAAAGACCTCGCAACTCAAATTTAATAAACCCACGCTTAAAAACAAAAAATTTGTCGGCAAAAGACCTTGTACCTCAAATTAAATTTAAAAGAAGCAAAAAAACAGCAACAGATTGAATCTTAATATTAATCACATTGATCTGAAATTTAAAAAAATAAAAGATAAAAAACCCTTAACTATTTACAAATCTATGGATTAAAATTAAATGAAACCATGTAATAAAGACGCATGTAAAGACAAATTATTTGTCGGTACACGACCTCCCAACTCGAATTAAATTTAACAGAATCAAAAAAAAAAACACAACAAATTGAGTCTTAATATTAATGAAATTGATCTGAAATCATAAAAATTATAAAAAAAACATTGACTATTTACAAATAAAGTAAAAACATAAACATTAAAAGACTGTTGTATTAGTGAATTAAACAGAATATGCGTGGGATCTTTATGAGTAATTTGAAACTGAGTCAATCCCACCTAAAGCCCACGAATTGCTTTCTGTCCATATTTACAGCAAGTACACATACTTAAGTGTCCCACCAAGAATTAGGACATTAGACCTTTATCTTATAGGTCTTACCTTAAATCCCCAAACAGTAAACAAAACATAAAGGTATTCAAGTCTATGTTAGTTACATCTTCAGAAGTGTTACCTTAATACTTTTTAATAATAATAGAACATATCAGTTCAATTCCAAATTACACAATCATCAAACCCAGACACATTCAAATCTATTGGATTTAAACAAAACAAAACCAAATTATAAAAAAACATAGTGCTATTAAACACTGACACCTAAAGACATTTTTTTTATCAGCACCAGACCTCACACGTTAAATTAAATATTAAATTAAATATAAAACATACAATATAACAAACAAAAAACAGCAATTTATTGAGGCTTGATATCAATCAAGTTGATCTAAAATAAAAATAAAATCATAAGCATTAAACGAATCATTAGCAATGAGAAAAAATCAAAATTTGAATTAAAAGGGGGTGTGAAAAAGCAGATCCAGATAAAAGGGGTTTAATTATACCTTGAAAGCGAGGAGAGAAACAGCACCAGCATTAGGACGAAGATGAGAAAGATCAGATGAAAAGGAACCAAAAGCAGGTGAATTGGAAGAGGAAGAATCGAATCTAGGAGCGAGAAGCCTGTTTCCTCGACCACCACCAGGCCTCAAGCTAAGAACTGTTTGATCACCTTGCTGCATACCGATCTAAAACGCTTGAAAGAGATTAATTGCTTGCAAACTTCACCGAATAGATGAATGAATTAATCAAAAATTGATTCAGCGGCGGCGCCGAATCGATTCAAAGAGAAGAAGAAAAGGATAGAAAATTGAAGAAGAAGGATTGGATTGGATTGGATTTTGAGGCTAGCTAGGTTATTGTATCGAATGGATATTTCTCTCTCTTCTACGGAGTGAGAAGAAGAGAGAACTGCGTTGCGTTGCAAAGGAGGGGTAACAAAAAACCCTTATTTCACACAAGATTTGTGCGTTGCGTTGCTTAATATTATTTTATTATTATTTTTTCTACAAATTAGGTCAAGTAAGGTTTATATTTGTATTCTTTATTTTTCGCAAACAACATTGGACTGTTTTGGATATATCCATGTTCCTACTTTATATCCACACCCCCCGTCTCAAGATAAATTCAATCTTTAGTTACAATGTTGTTATTATCTTGTTTTGTCTAAAAAAAAAATACTATTTAATTTTTGACAATATAGGTGTGAATAATGAGAAGTATGGTGGGATTTGTTAGGATAGAGGTTAAAGAGAAGACAGTAACTGTTTGTTTGTGGAGGATCTTTTATTATTCTTTGTCATTAATAAGTTAGAACGGAACATGTATTTTGGATCTCCAAACATAAATGTTGATTGTATTTGAGTGTATATCGTGTTTGGTAGATCAATATATGTGTGTTATTATGAGATTCATTTACCTCTACAACTTGAATGATAGTAGGATCGATAAATGGTGTTAACGGTGCATTACAAGTTGAAACGGGAAGTTTCACAGGAAAAACAATTTAAGGTGTTCAATTGTGGAAAAATATTTGTATGGATTTTTTAAGGAACTGGTGTAGTGTGGGTTGTGAACAATTATATGTAACTTGTATTTTTTACATAAAAACTTATATTTTGTATTGCGTGTGGATGTAATTTGTGTTTAATGATGACATATATGCAGAAGAGAGAATATTTGAATGAATGAACTATAGTAGACAATTACATATAATATGTATTTTTCACACAATTTTTTTTATATAATTTGTATTACATCCGGATGTGATGTCTGCTTAACAATTGATTGTATGCAAAAATTGACTTTTGCCCAAAAAAAAGTGATTGTTTTCACTCAATGTTGGAGTTGTAAATGAGAGGAGACGACTAAGAAATATCGCAAGATCCTTGAAAGAGTGAACATTAATGAATCAAAAAATCATTAAGATTAACTCGTTATCATATGTAAGAAACGCAATAAATTGTACTCATTATCATCAGTAGACACGATTAAAAAATACTCTCTATGGTCACTATTATAAGCAAAATTCCACATTTTAGATACATTAAATAATTAATGTATCAAGTATATAATAAAGACTATTTATATTAATTATTCAATGATCTAAAAAGTGGAGTTTTGCTTATAACAGTGACTGAATGGAGTACTATTCTAAGAAAAGGTAACAATATCTCGCAACAAATCGATTGGATTAGAAATTATGAATTACATGAATAAGGAATAGAATTAAAGGAAAATCATAAAAAGAGTGAACTTTACATGTAGATGGTGCCCTCAGTTTGTTAATGATAATGAGGATGATTAACCTTTAAGTCTCCAAAAAATGAATTGATTATCTCGTTACGATTCGACTTGCTCACCCTATTTGAATAACTGGTCTGAAAAAATACGTTCAGACTACAGCGAATAGACCATAATTGGCATAACCAGAAACTTGAAATGGATTTCGCAAAAGCGTACAATCTAAACACAAAGAGTTAAAGAGAAAAGATAAACAAATGGAAAAGACTATATTTGATTGAATATAAGAGATCTTAGGTATTGGATATTTCTCTCTCTTACATGCAGTGAGAATAAGAGGGAATTTTGTGTGTTACGACAAATGGGTCACAAAAATCCCTCACTAGAATTAAAAGATGACAAAAAAAACGACATCTGGTCCTTCAATTTGATGGAGTGTATTGAACACAACCACATATTGAACATCACTATAAACGCAAATCAAAAATTTGCAAACAAAGTCACAACAATCAAGTTAATAACATACAACGGCAAAATGCCCACAGATGATATTATAAAATCAAAGTGACTGAGATACTCGTGCCTCTGTGTCTGCAACATTGACATTAAAGTCCTTGATTGCAATTGTAATTGATTGAAATTAATCTTTCAATAAGAATCAAACAAACACCACGATCAAATGAGAAATCAAACAACACAGCACATGACGGCAAACAACACAAACTTGGACAACGAAATCATGAAAATAAACCATAGAAGAAAAACTTGATCTATGTAAAAAAACTACTTATTTAGATTAAACGAATAAGAATAAACAAAAGATATATAGATGCAAATAGGTGTCTTTAGGCCAGAAAAATGACCCATAAATAACCAAAAAGTGACACCCCACCTCCAAAGTAAATTCAATATAGAGTTACAATTTTAATTGATTTTTCTACAACAAAATCTAAGATTTATTAATCTTTGATAAAAAATTTAAAGACTTATTTTTGGTAGTGCGACTTATTTAATGATATGATGTAACTTTTTTAAATAAAAGAATAACAAATTTTGGTAACATAGGTATGGATAATTATATGTATGGTAAAGTTGGTTATGCCAAAGGTTAGAAAGAGGATGTAGTGAGCAGTTATGGATGATCTTATATTGTTATTTGAAATTAGCAAAATAAAATTTGCATTATGTATCTTCAAATATAAATCTTGATTGTATTTCAGTGTATATCATGTTTGTTATTTGTTGAATTGATATATACAATTTAAGTTTTAGATGTAATGAATGCGGACCAATAAAGAGTGACATTGTTACGTTAAAAATTTAAAAGAAGTTTTAGAGAGAAAATAATTTAATTCATCGATCTGTTGAAAAATTGTTCGATTAATGAACACTAGTACAGTGTAAATTTTGAATGATTACACATAATTTGCATTGTTTGCACACAAAAATATATTATCTCTTGGTTAAAAAAAAATTTGTTATCGCTAAGTGTTCAAGTCGTGAATGAGGGGAGATGACTAAGGAATATACAAAAATCTTGGAAGGAGCAAGCTTTGTGGATTCGAATAATAATAAAAATTTACTCATTATCATGGATAGACACGATAAAAAAATATTACTCCAAGAAAAGCAACAACGTCGCTCCATATAACAACTTTAATGGATTAGAAAATAATCGATAACCTAAATAACGAAATGAATAAAGTAAATCATAGAAGAGCTGGTAAATGGTGATAGCAAGACACAAGTCTATCTAGTGCATGTGACATAATAGAGATAAGATGTGATAGCAAGACACGATTCTATCTAGTCAATCAAATAGAATAATTATGAAGAGAAAACACAAAAAATGGCTATTTATAAAATATAACAAGATGCATTACCTGAGAAAGACAACTATAAGAATTAAATAATGGAATAGATAATCTACGTGCATTGGTGCATTTATGATTTACGACATTAGGTTGTTAATCGAACATAAAATAAGGATTTAAATTACAAATAGTTTATAAAATTAGTAAAAAGTTTATTGTATCCCTCACATAGGTGCACAAACCAATGTATTTGAGTCAGTTGGGTGAGTAATTAGTTCATATTACAAACTAAATAATTTGATTTAAATGGTTAATAAACTTCAATAAACAACAAATTGTTGATCATAACTTAAATCTGATTTTATAAGTAGAACAATTGTAAACTTTATCTACCTCACAATAAAACTTTGGATTATTAGGTTCATTCCTTTCGAATTCAATGGTTAACAAACACACACAAAAATGTTCACACCAAACAAACGATAAATAAAATTAAAAATCACACAAAATCGATAAAAAAAAACCTGAAAATCACAGGTCAATTTACTTTTTCCTTTATCCACACATAGAGAAAAATTACTATTTAATTAAACAACTTTCTCAAAACTCAATTACATCGCAACGAAAAATTAATTCATTATTCAACAACATTGGCACTACGGCCTCAACGTAAACAACTTTAATAAAATTCTAATTCAAATAGTTTCAACAACAAAGTTCATGAATAAAACGTAACAAATGGAAAACAATGCAATTATCCCCATCCTGTTACGTATCAGAGCGACCCTAAGAAAACACATGAAAGAGTCAACTCACAACAACAGCTAATCTTGGTTATCTGCACGTTACCCACGTAGAGGCAACATTTAAACAGAAGGGGTGAGATTCACATTCAATAATAATAGATATACAATTTAACAACATAATTTAACAACATAAACAACAACTAAACAATAGTAATACTTCACACAATTCTTTAGTTATTTCTGCTTGACATTAAAACAACGACAACAACTCAACAACTCGACGACGACAACGACTACGTGACAATGCAATGGCACAACAACAACTTGACTATGCAATATGCATGTGGTACCAATCAATGTGTTAGAGCATAGGCTCTCAATTCAATGTGTCAAGCATAGGCTCTCAAATCAACGTGGTATGAATGATTAAACATTCAACAGGGCATAAGCCCCCAACTTTATATGAGTATGCATGTACTCAACAACATATTCAACAACAACGTACAACTTCAACGACATTGACAACAACAACGACGACTTGCATGAATAATAAGGCGTTAACACGACTTAATGCAACAACGACAACAACTTCAACGTAATCAGCACTTAGCAACATAATCAACAACATTATATAAATATATCCACATAAAGTTATATATATAAATCATCCATCAACGGTATTTTGACAATTAACAACATTATTCTTTGCAAATAAACGATGATCTCATTCACACATCTATAATTACGAAACTCAAGCATTCATACCTTAATTAAACTCCTAATACTCAAGTTTTGATGTTTAAAAGCAAACCATAAGTTTTGGGACGACTTGGAGATAGTTATGCTAAGTTTCCTTAAAATTTCTTTAAGACCTACTTGGAGTGTTTTCATCATAACTCAAAATTCACAAAACATTTTCAAGTCAAACCAAAGCCATTGGAAAGCTAACAAAATTATCTAAAACTTTCATGTTTCTACCAAAGGTGTAAAAGGGTCCTTTTTATCATTGCAACCCCAATTTTCTTACAGTTCTAAGCCACTATATTTCACTCAATAAAAAACAAACTCATCCATTTTTACAAAAGGGTAGAAGGCGTTAAAGGGTTGAAGGAGTAAAAAGGTCCTTTTTATCATTGCAACCCCAATTTTCTTACAGTTCTAAGCCACTAAATTCCACTCAATAAAAAACAAACTCATCCATTTTTGCAAAAGGGTAGAAGGCGTTAAAGCGTCGAAGGAGTAAAATGGTCTTTTTTATCATTGCAACCCCAATTTTTTTTACAATTCTAAGCCACTATATTCCACTCAATAAAAAACAAACTCATCCATTTTTGCAAAAGGGTGAAAAGGGTAAAAGGCGTTAAAGGATCGAAGGAGTAAAAGGGTATTAGACATGTATATGTCAGGCGCAGGCCCAAATTAAATTAGGCCCAATTATAATTATTAGTGTGTATTCTGTATAAATAGAATAAGGATGTCTCATAATAAACATTTGGTTGGTATTTGGTATGGTTTGGGAGAGACTAGGCTCTCTAATTCCTAGATGAGTGGTTATTTTAGACAGTTTCTGTAATTATGTGACAGTTTCTATATTATATAGCAGTTGTAATTTATGTAACTGCTCTGTTGGAAGTTATTACCACGTGCTAACAATAAAGTGTGCATAATGCATATAGCCTCTTACTCCCATTTATCTCTTGTATATTTTGCATCTAACAGAATTTTGATACCTATTTTAACTGACAACATCTTGCCATCTAACTATTTTGTAATTTTATTCAGGAATTGGGGCATACAAATTGTACCAGAAAATCAAGTTTTTATAGTCCAGAGGAAGGGTGTCTATCTCAAGCAGCTACCGTGTGGCATTCACCTAACAATCCCCTGTGTGGATAAGATAGCCCACATACACTGCCTCATTGAAAAGAAATATTTCATTGTTTGGCAAAATGATTTAACTAGTGATGACAAGTTCTTTAACTTTAACACTGAGTTTCGCTACAGGCAGAATTAATTTTAATTTGCCTTTTATTTTTGCCTAATTACTTATTTACAAATGATTTATATCTTGTGTAGATAACAGAGTCGAAGCTGGTAACATATGGGAAAACAGATTCCATTAAAGAGCTAATAGAATTAGCAAGGTTAAGAGTAAGGGAGGAAATTAGACTGTATTCAATAGAATCCATTGATGGAAAGAATGATCTCACTAGACTTGAGATCAGCAAAACAATAATTGTATGTAAAGTGAAAATATATTTTGGAAGTAATTATTACAAATATCACTACTCTATTACAAAATGTATTTTCCTTATCTACTATGTGGCAACAACATGTCAACAAAGAGGCAGAAATAAGAGGTTTGGGAGCAGTAATGGTTCAACACAAGATTGGTATGAACCTATCTTAACTTTATTCTTTCTGGCCATTTAAGTGACTTATTTTGTACTATTTGAACCTATATTTGAAGGTACATTTCTTCCCACCTTTTTGAATTTCGAAACAAACCATCATGATTCATCCATGGTTGTCAAGTTGTTTCCTTTTAATCTTGCATGTTGTATTTGGTTTTGGTTTTGTTGAATAAACACTTATTTACACATGCATTGTTTACAAATATAAGACTTTTCAATGTTATCTTTCACCATGGTGGTGAGTTTGTACAGGAGGCAACATTGTTTTACAGAGGTGGGATGAAAACTTTGATTACTAGGCAAGACTTATATTCATGGAGTTATTTTGAAGCTATGGGTTTGATGTTGGGATGGAACTATGTTAAATTGACCTATAGGTTGTGGAGGAAGATATAAGGAGTAAATGAGGTTTTCAAGCATGTCTTACTTGATGATGACATTAAAGTTGTGATGTTGCAAGCAATGAGCGCAAACAACACACATATATGTTGAGCAGAATGTGAGTACTAACTCTAACTATGTATCTGAACCTAAGGGTATTGAACTGAATGCAGCTGATGACAACGGTGGGGATAACAACAGTGAGGATGAAGCTTGAGGGGTAAGGTTTGATGATATCGAAGATGAGAGGACAATTGGTTTGAATGATGGGTTTGGTGTTTTTGAAGTTGAGAAACCTGCATATGGAACCAATAGGGTGGAGATAAGACGACAATCTTATAAGTTGAAGACTGTTGCTAACAAGTCTTCAGGCAAGAAGTAAGCTGCTACTGGTAAGTTGAAAGTGAAAGCCTCGGTTCTCATGGTACGTGGCTATACAGGTAGGGTTAATGAGGAAGATTAGTATGTATCTGATGAATTGAGCCATTACGATCTTGATGCTTCAGACGATGAAAATGGTCTAAATTATGAAAAATTTAAGAAAGATCAACTGGGTAAGTACACTTGATGTGCTTTGTTTTGTAATGATACATATGCACTTTATGTGCTTTATTTTGTAATGATATGCATTTGAATTGCTTTATTATGCTATAAGTATGTTTGTTCAAATATATATGCTAACAAGTTGAATTTAGAGAATGTTTTCCCATTTTATAAATTACTAACAACCATCGACATTTCATAATCAGAGTTTAACTTCATATTACAAAGTTAAGGTATTACATAAACAGTCACAATGGCTAATTCTCTAAGTAATCATACAAAGTTAAGGCATTACATAAACATCCAACTTGTTCCGACAATTGAACCAACGAGTTGACAATAAGCTAATTTGAATGTAAATCATCCAGGAAATTAGCAATGCCATGAACAACCAATTACACTTCTTCTCTTTAGCCTCATATTTCTTCTTCACCAACACTCTTTTAGACTCAAGCTCCTTGCCTATTTCTTGTCCACATTCTTTCCCAAAATCCTTACCAATTTGTTTTTTCCAGAAATTTTGTACACATCTTACACTAATTGCAGCCACTATCAAATCCAACATTGTCATTCTTCGGGCGATAGCCTTTTCTTGCAAAGAACAACCCCAATTCATCATCCCATAAGAAACACATAACATCTTTCTATACTTTTATTTATTATTATTATTTGATTAAAAAAGCGGCGAAGCTCGTACAATATTTACGAGGGGGTCAAATATAAAGAAGAAATAAAATATATTTTAAAAACTAATATATAAACTTAATTAATAAGTAAAATAAATTTACAATAAGTCTTACTTATAATTAATGAAACGTCAATGAAGAAAATAAAAGCTAAACAATAGTTATTTATAAAAGTTAAGCTCTATGAGTTGTAAAATGTAAAATTTATCCATAATTGATTTTAAATTAAATATATTATCAATATTTGTGTAATATCATCTCCCTTTAAACAAACAAAATTATTTGGAGCAGTCAAATAATATATTAGTGGGATAGCTACATACAAAACTATACTAATTTTTCAAGTATTTTTTTCTTTATTGGGGTAGCCAATGCTACCAGGGCTGGGCTATGACACCGGACCTCAATTTTTTTGGGGCCCAAAGTATATACAAGGCCATAAAAAATGAGCTATATATCTTTAGTGTTGGGGCAATTATCAAAGATGCGCGGTGGTCCAGCGGTGCTCGTTTTGGTTTGTAGCTTCCTTGACATGAGTTCAAGTCCTGGCAGGCCCCTTTTTTAATAATAAATTTAGTCTTTTTTCTTTATATATATTTTTCCCATATAGGCCTGTCGTCTGTGCTAAAAATTTTAATTTTATTTATTTTCAACATTTAACCCAATCCAAAACCTTTGTTTTTTTACCCCAATTTTTTTAGACCATCAATTTTATTGGGGCCAATATTTTAAATTATAACGGGATCTCTAAATTGTTTAAGACAGTCCTGATAAGTCAATCACCCCAGATTACAAAGATTTCTTTAAGTTGATCCAATTAAATAAATTAATCCAATTTAAATCACATATAATTAATCTCTTGAACACTTTGATGAAATAATGAAATAATTTTTGAATTGGATAAATCTTTATTATTATTCTCGAACCTCCTCACAGACTCGAGAAATGTCCACCTTGCTCTGTTATTTTCCTTCGCCACCTCGCGAATTCTAGAACTCACTCATACACTTGTCCTATCGCTCATATAAATTACTCTCTTCACTTCAAATCAAACACTGCAAACAACAAAACCAAAACAAACTCTCAAATCAAAAACAAAAACTAACTCGATTCTGTTACTTTTTTACTTATGGCGACAAAAGAAGGCAAAGCCATTGGCATAGACCTGGGCACAACCTACAGCTGCGTCGGCGTATGGCAAAACGACCGCGTCGAAATCATCCCTAACGACCAAGGCAACCGCACAACACCATCCTACGTGGCATTCACCGATACAGAACGACTCATCGGCGATGCAGCAAAGAATCAAGTTGCTATGAATCCACAGAACACCGTCTTTGATGCTAAGCGTTTAATCGGTCGTAGATTCTCCGATGAATCAGTTCAAAACGACATGAAACTATGGCCGTTTAAAGTCGTTCCAGGTCCCGCTGAAAAACCTATGATCGTTGTTAACTACAAAGGCGAAGAGAAGAAATTTGCTGCTGAAGAAATTTCTTCAATGGTGTTAATCAAGATGAGGGAAGTTGCAGAAGCGTTTTTAGGCCATCCGGTAAAAAACGCTGTTGTAACTGTTCCTGCTTATTTCAATGATTCTCAACGTCAAGCTACGAAAGATGCTGGTGCTATTTCGGGTTTGAATGTTTTGAGGATTATTAATGAACCTACTGCTGCTGCAATTGCTTATGGTTTGGATAAGAAAGCTTCCAGAAAAGGCGAACAGAACGTGCTTATTTTCGACTTGGGAGGTGGAACTTTCGATGTTTCTCTTCTTACTATTGAAGAAGGGATTTTCGAAGTGAAAGCTACTGCTGGTGATACTCATCTTGGTGGTGAAGATTTTGATAACAGAATGGTGAATCATTTTGTTTCTGAGTTTAGGAGGAAAAATAAGAAGGATATTAGTGGTAATGCAAGAGCTTTGAGGAGATTAAGAACTGCTTGTGAGAGAGCTAAGAGGACACTTTCTTCAACTGCTCAAACAACAATTGAAATTGATTCTTTGTTTGAAGGAATTGATTTCTATGCAACTATTACAAGGGCAAGATTTGAAGAATTGAATATGGATTTGTTTAGGAAATGTATGGAACCTGTTGAGAAGTGTCTAAGGGATGCTAAGATTGATAAGAGTCATGTTCATGAAGTTGTTCTTGTTGGTGGATCAACAAGGATTCCAAAAGTTCAACAACTTTTGCAGGATTTCTTCAATGGGAAAGAGCTTTGCAAGAGTATTAACCCCGATGAAGCTGTTGCTTATGGTGCTGCTGTTCAAGCTGCGATTTTGAGCGGTGAAGGTGATGAAAAGGTTCAAGATCTTTTGTTGCTTGATGTTACACCTCTTAGTTTGGGGTTGGAAACTGCTGGTGGTGTTATGACAACTTTGATTCCAAGGAACACAACAATTCCTACGAAGAAGGAACAAATTTTCTCAACTTATTCAGATAATCAGCCTGGTGTTTTGATTCAAGTTTTTGAAGGTGAGCGTGCAAGAACAAAGGATAATAATCTACTTGGGAAATTCGAACTCACTGGTATTCCTCCTGCTCCAAGAGGTGTACCACAGATCAATGTTTGTTTCGACATTGATGCAAATGGGATTTTGAATGTTTCTGCTGAAGATAAGACGGCTGGAGTGAAGAACAAGATAACAATCACGAATGATAAGGGGAGATTGAGTAAGGAAGAGATAGAGAAGATGGTGAAAGATGCAGAGAAGTATAAGGCAGAGGATGAAGAGGTGAAAAAGAAAGTGGAGGCTAAGAATTCACTTGAGAATTATGCTTATAATATGAGGAATACAATTAAGGATGAGAAGATTGGTGGGAAATTGAGTCCTGATGATAAGGAGAAGATTGAGAAGGCTGTGGAAGATGCTATACAGTGGTTGGAGGGGAATCAAATGGCGGAAGTGGATGAGTTTGAGGATAAGCAGAAGGAGTTGGAAGGAATTTGTAATCCTATTATTGCTAAGATGTATCAAGGTGGTGCTGGTGGAGATGTGCCTATGGGAGATGGTATGCCTGGTGGTGGTGCCTCTAATGGGACAGGCTCTGGAGCTGGACCTAAGATTGAAGAGGTTGACTAAGTTTTCGAAACCTTGGTTGTACTATGAAAGTTGTCTTGTGTACTGTTAATGCTTAGTTAGAGAATGTAGGCTTGAATGTGTCCAAGGTTTTATGTCTTTTTAGTTTTGTGTGATCAGTGTAATTTCTTTTTGCTTACATATGAACAATGTAGTTTCAGAGAGATGAAATAAAATGAATGTAATTTAATTTCTGTCAAATTTATATCGCTTAAATCCATTCATACACTTGATGACTGAGTTGAATTATTTTGGTTTATAGCTGAGATGCAGATCTTTCAATTGATATTTTGGTTTTCATTATACTGCAGCAGTCTCATTAAGAAACTTCATTGGAATTAAATATTAAAATAGGGAATAAAAGGAACTTAGAGGAAATTTGTTATATCATTGTCTTTTAATTCATATAATGATTCCCAAACACTAAGAAAGCATAAAAAAGAGAACGAAACTAGATGTCTCCATTAGACCAGCAATATTATGATTTAATTGAAGTGAAGGGAAGTTATCAATGGTTTGGATTTAGAGTTCAATTTGGTTTACAGCAATGCGCATAACTGAAAGTATGTGGTCTCAAACATTTTATTGCTCTCAACATCTTAATTTAGCTGGTTGTCAAAGCTTAGTGACCCATATTCCATACGTTCTCATTACTTTTAGGTGGGTAATAATCCATTACCATGAGCCAATTTGGATACTAAAGAAAGTAAGAAACACACTGTTTTCTACTTTTTTTTTTTTTTTTACCGTAATAGTTAAGTGTTTACTTATTAAAAAATATTCGTGCTGTGATATATTCACCGTAAGTTATCTTCAAAACACAATTTATTTTATTCCTTTCATATTTGATATATCTGTTTTCTGTTAAGCAAACCTTTTGTATAATTCTGGCAATTCATAGCGTATAAAGATACAAAATTTTGTTTGACTTTTTTTTGACCAGACAAAATTTATTTCAGTCGAACATGAATGGTGTGAGTAATGCATTATACATGTTGGACTCAACTCAAGAGTTTAGACTTTAGAGCTAGCACAAGACCTTAACACCCAAATAAGTGTGTGAGCAACACAGGTTGGTTTGTTTGTCTCTCGATGAAACTAATCCTATGATTTGATGAAAAGTTAACAAAGCTTTACAACGTGTCAATAACAAAACTAAACTCACTTAAACTTGTTGTCTTTCATTGAACTATGTGACTTATAAGGGGATGGCAACTCTTTTGACTCCTAGCTCATGCAGCCAAATTTTTTGTTTAACTTAGTTCTCTCTTTATTTCACAGGGAACCAACTGCATTATTTTTCTTTGACTAATTGGATAAAATCTTAATAATTTTGGCTTAAATGGCAATAATGGACGTCAAAATTACCCAAAAAATTAATCCTTTCACTTGGACATATTTTGCAAAAAAATTGAAATTTCTTAGAAGGTGCAGAATTATTTTGATATTTTGGTCAAATACAAAATTATTTGTTGATCTACAGACAAACATAAACATTATACAATCAGCGCCAAGTATAATCGTAGAAAAGATCAGGACATGTCCATTAATCAATGAAAATTCGAAATTTTATCCTGCAATTTCAAATTAGATCATCAGTCAGGTTTTTTTAGAAGCTTAAATTGACCAAATTATATTTAATATCATATAATATTTTTTTATATATCGTGTAAACTAATTGAGTTTTTATAAAATTGAGTTTGCAATGAATTTAAATTAAGTTTATCTAAATACACTTAAACTGAACTTAAGAAGGCTTTAGAACTCATAATTTATGTGCTATTTTGACTATTTTTAGGTAATCGGATATATCTAAACAAAGTTTACTTAAATCTACTTGAAGTCTTGAAACATGTGAAATATGTTTGTTCGTGAATGTGAGAGAATAATAGATGAATAAATAAAATAAATTAAAGGGTTAAATATGTTTTTGATCCCTATAAAATTGGAAACTTTTAAGTTTAGTCCTTACTTAATTTTAATAGGTTTTTTTAGTCCTTATAAAAAAATTACTTCTAATTTTAGTCCCTGTTACAGCAAAGTTTGTTTAATTATCCTTAAACTCTTAAATTTTTGAACGATTTTTTTAAGACAAGTTTAGAACACTATGAAAGGTTCATTTACCAAAATTTAGATTTTTTTAACATGAAACGAATTAAATATG
>Ga0228711_1000232_pt1 | contig 58747 bp, 35 predicted proteins | sample MedpolnodulmetaG_2_FD_177996 | JGI IMG/M metagenome (GOLD analysis project Ga0228711, IMG submission 177996) | Root nodule microbial communities from Medicago polymorpha collected in Santa Monica, California, United States - brown nodules | ecosystem: Host-associated > Plants > Roots > Nodule... | reverse complement strand
AAATCTATATCATAATTTAAGGAATGAAAAAACTAACAACAAATTTTAGTTAACATTTTTTCAAACCAATTTTTCTTGAGCAATATAGTTATTATAAAATTAAATAAACAAGTTAAATTAAAATTGATATAATACAAATTAAAAATGTAGATAGATGGACAGACAACGTGACCGTATTTCTGCTAGTACAGAAATAACAAAATTAAAAGGACAAATTAACTATTGATTTTTATTTTCAATTTTATCCAACAAAGTATCGTTTCAAGTTCCCATCCACAAAAAACAAAAACAAAAATTTTTCAGATGTACTTATTTAAATGGGTTTTGCTAACCATTGCCCAGTAAACCAAAAGTAGTATGTTTGTATTGATTTCAACATTTTGACTTTTAAAAAGTTAAATTTATCATTTTTTACCATTTTTCAATACTATATTTATATTTTTATTCCATTATCCAATGCCCGTATGCCCCACGGGCATTGGAACTATATGTGGAATTTGATATCCATGCATGTGTATATTATTGCAGATTCTACTAAGTCACTCCCCTCCTGTCAAGCAGTGTACGACGGAGACATTTGAAATAAATTCAGGTTGTATGCAGGGCAAAATCTGCAATCTGTTCTTTGTTAGGATTGGAACAGATGGTTGGATGCCAGAGTCTGCCACCGTATCCTACGGTGACTACCCTCCTGTCACATTCAACTTCAACTACTTCATTCCAGAGGGAACACCCTCTGGCTTCTATTATTGCTAATAGTATATTTTATATATAGAAGTAGCGTAATATGTCGCAAATAAGGTTGCTTCTAATAAGTCGATTCAAGTAGTTTATAATTTATCAATTTTTTTCTCTTAATTTTCTCATTGTTATCTTAATTGAAAAAAAAAATTATATGCTTATTAAACATATATTTTTTATGTCATTTCACATCTATAAGCAAGTACAATATGCTAACTTTTTCAAATGCTATAAATTCAATCGGTTAATTTATAAGTTATTAGCTAACTTTCCCTAAAAATAAAAGTTATTAGCTAACTTACTAATAATATCATTCTCTCTCTCTTTTTCTTCATCTTCTCTCTTTTGTGAGTCATCATCAAATCCCTAGTTTATTCTCCATCATCTACCAAAGAGGAGTGATTTATGGTCAATTTTGACCCAAAGTCACCCCTCTAACTCGTTTTTCTATTGAAATAAGTGATTTTCACATTTATTTCGTTTTTTATTTCGTGATTTTGTCGTTTGACGTTGTTTTGATCATCATCTTTGTGCGGTGTTGTTTGTCTTTCTTATTTCGTTTGGGTATTTGTTCGGTTCAGATTGTCAGATCAACTTAAATCCAATGTAGATCCAATCAATGACTTTGGCGTCGTCAATATTGCAGATACGGAGACATGTGTATGCCGGAGACTTGAATATAGTCATATACTTAGGCATTGTATCGTTGTACTCTATCAATTTCAATGAATAAATATAATTTATTTTTAGTCAAAAAAAAATTATTAGCTAACTTATCAACTATTCTATGTAAATTCATTTGTTGTACCAAAACTTATTATCTATTCACTATTTTTAATAAACAAAACTTTTGTGGTTAACATGCTCGAATATAATCACATTCAGCAAAGAAATCTATGAAAAAACCAACAAAAAAAAAAAAACCAATAAAAATGAGTGGAGTGAATAAGCAATTAGTCGGTGATCTTTTAGTAAAGCAGAAGAACCTAGAAAATTGATGTTCTCACATAAAGGTTGTTATGAAATACCACGAAATTATTAATATAACTTCATCGACAGTTAACTGCCAATAAATTTTAACCGACGGTAGTTAACTACTGATCGAATTTGTGGTTAAACTTGTAATTTTATGGTGTTTCTTGGTATTGTGTGAATTAGAAAAAGCATTTTTCAAGAACCTATTAGACTAATTTGTTCTTCCATGAAGCCAGTAAGGTTTTTATTTTATAGGTTTCGGAAGACATGCATGCACCTTTTTTAAATTTATTATTTTAAATATTTGGTTTTTTTTTAAGAAGTTAAAAATAAATATATAACCAAAATTTAGTGCTTCAAGCACAACGAATTTTAGAGGAGAACTAATTTTCCTGTCATGTGTTAACACTCTTTAAAAAAAAATATCATGTGTTTTTTAAATAAAAAAAGCTAAAATGGAATATAATCAAAACTTAGTCTCTCAAACACAAAGAGTGTCAGAAGAACTAAATTTATTTTTCACTAAAAAAAGAGTGTATGTCAATATTTAATCCATTTTTTGTTTAAAAAAAATATTTAATCCATTTTTAAAAAGTCCATATCAGATACATTCTTTCATATTCTTAACTTTTTAAAAAAAAATTATAACAAACCAATGTATAAAACTATTATCTTTTTAAAACGGCAACAAAAGGTCTGCTTTTGTGGTTACAGAACGGTCTCTTAATTTTATTTTATTTTTAAGAAGAACGGTCTCTTGATATGCCAAATATTGCTAAATTATAATCGAATATTAAAAAGTGTATAGTAAAATAAAATTGCATAATGCTATAAGCCTATAACGAATAGAAACTTGGAATATCTAAACAATCAAGGTTTTCCTCTCTTTTTTTTCTCACCTCTTGAAGCACAAAAAGGGTTACACATAACTAATAACCAACTAAACCATGAAATCTCTTACCTTAATCCTCACATTCTCTATCATTGCTGCATTCTCATATGCAACACCATCATTCGTCACTCACCCTCAACCTCCAATGGCAATGAACCAATATTCTGTGCTTAAACATACCCAACATCAAGTAAATAAATATTTTATATTCTCGTATTTATTTTTATCTTGAAATATTAATCCAAACAAGGGAATACCCTTTGTTAGAACAACAACACGGAAAAATTAAAAAAAATCGATAAGTCATAGTACAAGGAACACGATCATTTCTTTATGCAGTTCAACCAAATATGCATACGTTTGTAATTACAAATTAAGCAGTTATAGTTTCGTATTATTACTATAGTTTTAACAAGTATTATTTCACTCGTTCCTCTCCCTAATCTTTTGCCCTTCTTATGTGCTTATGAGCCATACTTAACACTTATAATTCAAAATTATTAAGAATCATTCAGAATAACATATTCAGTAGTTTTTCTTATTTGTTTTCAACAACAACAACAAAAATACACTTGTCATGAACTTCTCTTTTCTTCAAAAATAGTCCTTAGTGTATCTAATAATTCCATATTGTATCTTAAATAAAAAGTTTTATGTATTGTATATGCATATTTCAGATTAATGAGACTGAACTTGTTAGAGGTAGCTGCACTTACAAGATCAACATAAAGACAAGCTGTAGTTCTTCAACAAATTCAAATGATGTACTCAATATCATAATTGGACTTGGAGATGTTGATGGCAATCAGGTTCTTTTCTCCACTACCCCTAAGAATATAATTAACCCTAGTAAACTGCTCATGAGTTGTCATGGGCACTAGTTAAGAAAATAAATATAGTAAAAATATTTTAGAATTTGTGCAGAAAAAGTTTTAAAAGTGTAAAAAAAAAAAAAATTCAATACAAAATTAACTTTTTTTTTTCCTTAACTAATGTCTCGGAGTTACTAGCTAACATGACCCTTAAGCATATATCTACACATAAGAGAAATACAATTAGATGAGTAAGACCCTTCTTATTTTTGTTGAACAAATAATTAGCTCAATTTTAAAAGTTACGATATTGATGCTCATTTTTTTTATTACACATATTGATGCTAATTTTAAAAATAGCTTTCTTTTTTGAGCAATATAAAAATAGCTTATATACAGACATGTATAAATATGCAACACAAGGAGTTAGTATTTAATGGTTTGATATCCATGCTTGTGTACATAATGACAGATTCTTTCAAGTCCGGCTCCTAATACAGGGGTTTCCTCTTTCAAGCAGTGCACAATGATTCCATTTGAGGTACATGGAGATTGTATAGGCAAAATCTGCAATATGTTCTTTGTTAAGGTTGGAAAAGATGGTTGGATGCCAGAGTCTGCCACAGTATACTACGGTGACTACCCTCCTGTCACATTTAACTTCAACTACTTCATTCCTTGGGGTGTTCCCTCTGGCATCAATAATTGCTAGTGCTAGTATTTAATGAAGGGTAATGTTAATCAATGTCCCTGTGACTTTGATTAAAGAAACCAATATAAAGATATTTGAGTTCTAGCTCGAGATTTTCGTTTGTTTATTATTTGAGTTTTTTGTGTTTTAAATATTCATAATTAATTCTTCCATAGTCGAAATTTTTTAATTGTTTGTGTACCCATATTTTAACTTCCTAACACATGCTTGGAAACAATCATGAAAAAAAATTCAATCTCTAGATTGTTTTTTTGGACTTCGCGTATATTAGAGGGTAAATAAGTTAAGAATTTCAAATTAAGAGGTTATAATATATGTTTTTTATTTTACATAGTCATTTTTCATACTTCATGTATATTAGAGTCAATTTCATCCCTTAACCCTTTTGATTTTGATATATTTGAATTTTTAATTATTAATAAAAATCAGAAAAGAAATTATCCACGAGAGCCACATTATTAATATATATATACAAATATCTTGCAACCATTTAAGTTAGACGTCAGTAATTCCCTCAAAAAAAAAAGTTAGACGTCAGTAATAAATTATTGGTTTAAGTTTGTTTTTTTTTAGGGAAAATTATTGGTTTAAGTTGTTTTCTAACAAGCTAGTCTTTTTATTCTTTAGACATTTAAGTCCTTAACCTTTTAAACACATTTGTTATAAGAAAAAACTAATGTGTTGGTCGGAGAAACACTAGTAACATACATTTTAATAAACATTTTTTAACACGTTTTTTTCATTGGTTATAATTCACATGATGAGTCCCATCAAATTTTTTTTTGAATAAATCAAAATGAAATATGATTAAAACCTCGGTGATTCGGCCTGCACAAGGTGTGCTAAAGGAGAACTACCGGAAAATATTTACACAGTCAAACTGCCTCTAAAGGAACAACAACAACAAAAACTGAAAATAAATTACACCTGTATACCCATACACAGAAGCGGATGTTTCCACCAATCAGTATAACTATAACAAAAGGAGGCATGCTTAGATTTCAACCACAAGAACGAATTTAGCTCGATTTTTTCAATAAGAGCACCGGAAGTAGCAGCTGTATTTTTGAATATACAGTAATTCATTTCCTTCCAAATTACCCAAACTGTAGCAAACCAAATTGTTCTAAAAAATAAATGAGAGGATCTCGGCATGCCCGCCATTGTGGAAACCTGTGTAAAATGATGTCGAAGATGAACAGGAGTAACCAAAGAAATACCTAACTAGTTCCAGACTTTAGATCAAAGCTCTCTGGATGTGTCACATTGAAGAAATAAGTGTGTTGCCGTTTCCGTACTCTCGCACCCTACTGTTGTGCACGTGATGTCCGTAGAGTGAAGAATTCCACGTCTCAGTAAATTGTCTTTCGTTAAAAGTCTGTTTTGGAAAATAAATATGAGTTCCACCAAATTTACATGGAATCCACATGATTTAGTGAGTTCTGTGTAAATTTTAACCAATAAAAAAAAAAGCATTTGTGTTGTTATCCTTCCTCAACATTTATGTGTTTAACTCATCCTATACGGACAAACATGAAGCCCTTATGATTGGTCTACATGTCTTGAAAACATGTGTAAATTCATCAAAGACTCATAAATCCTTTGAAAGTTTACTAACAAATTAAGACTTCACCTATATTATTCGTCATGTAAACATAGGGCTTGATGGATGTACGTGTAAGATGAGTTAAACACATTGTGTAAATAAATAGACACATCAAAAAAATTATAACATAATTTGTTTTTTTTTAATAAATAACACAATTTGTTTGAAAGGTTAACGACGTACACTTTTACAAACTAAAAATATCAATTTGTTATAAAATAAAAAAATGTTTTGAGGAAAACAAAATAAAATTAAAATGAACTTATTATAAATATCTAACTCAAAACTCACAAGATATATTTGGTCCCATATAAATATCTAACTTAAAACTCATCAGATATATTTGGTCCCACTTATACACATGCGAACACATAATCTATTTGCCAAGTTATTAATTTTGTAACGAAAGATACCAAAAATTGTATTTTCCAATTTATTTTTTTAAGCTTTAATGAAACTTATTAACCACTTGAGTTTAATTTTTTGGTTAGTATTCTTTGATTTTACAAAGAGTAAATCCAAACAAAAAAAATATCACAACCCAAAATAAAATAAAATATAAAGGTCATGAAACTTATTAACCACTTGAGTTTAATTTTTTGGTTAGTATTCTTTCACTTTACAAAGAGTAAATCCAAACAAAAAAAAAATATCACAACCCAAAATAAAATAAAATAAAATATAAAGGTCATATTCGCAAAATCAATGGTATAGTTATTATTTATTAAGCTTTATTTTTAATAAACCAAAGAACTAGTTTCTAGAGCTATTTTAATTATTATATAAAAAAAGAGTCATTATGATTTTAAAATATAAAAGGAAAAAGCTACGCAAACAACATAAAACCAAAAGGAATATTTTGATGCCAAATATTTTGTCTTTTCATCAATTCTAATCAATATATGAGCTAATGACATTAAATAAAAGGAAATAGGCAGAGCATCAATTGGTATATTGTTTTCAAAACAAAAACAAACAATATTCTATTAACCATTCCCCTCAAATTATTGTAATAAAATACTTTTTTGAAAGTGTTGCAATAAAATATTAAAAAATAGTGTATTCCTTAATAAAAAAAATATCGGGTTATGCTAACTTGTGCCCGTATGACACATTTTAAGAATTTCATTAATAGCAAATATTTATTATGTAAAATTAATCCTTAACTTCTTGAAAAATAAATGGCTTAATTGCAGTTTTAAGCCCCTAACTTTCCCAAAGTTGCGATTTTAGCCCCCTAAGAAAAAAACTACAAAACAGCCCCCTAAGTTTTGCAATTGTAGCAGTTTTGGCCCCCAAGACTGATATTGACTCGGTCTACGCTGACGTGGCACCCTAAGTGAGGTGCCACGTGTTATTTTTTTATTTATTTTTTTGCCTTGGGGGCCAAAACTGCTACAGTTGCAAAACTTAGGGGGCTGTTTTGTAGTTTTTTTTCTTAAGGGGTCAAAATCGCAACTTTAGGAAAGTTAGGGGGCTAAAACTACAATTAAGCCAAAATAAATAGACACAATTTCCAACATATAATTTCTATTTTAGGTATTCTAACATGTGCCCTAAATGCACTGGTTAACATGTTAAAAAAAAAAATTATTACCGTAAAAAATAGTGTATTGTTAGCGGTTCTTGGTGTAGTTAAATATATTCCTCCTTCTTTTCTCTTGGTACCATAAGAAAAGGTTACAATACAATAAAAATAAAAATCAATTTAGGCAACCACATAATAAAATATGAAAACTCTTACCTTAATCTTCACATTCTCCATCATTGTTGCCTTCTCACATGCAGCACCAACATTGGTCACTCTCCCTCAACTTGATCAAATGAATCAATCTTCCACACTAATAAGCCATACCCTTCAACAAGTATATCAATTTTATAAGTTGTTCGTTATTTTTTATTTTTTGAAGTATAATCCAAACTAGGGAATACCCTTTGATTATAAATCATTCAGAACAACATATTCGATATCTTTTCTTTTTTTTTCAACACCAAAAAAAAGCTTTTCATTATTGTCCCTTTTCCCCTAAAGAGTTTAGTCACTAGTTTACAAATCAATGTGTATCTTAAATAATTTCATATTTTATTGTATCTTGAATAAAAGACAATATGCATGTTTCAGATTAATGAGACTAGACTGATTAGTAGTATGTGCAAATACATGATCACCATAAAGACAAGCTGCAATTCTCCAGCATATACAACAGATCAAATCAGTCTTTTATTTGGAGACGATCTTGGCTCTAAGGTTCTTTTCTGTACTCATTCACAATTTTAAAATACTTGAATGATTTAGTAAAAATCTTTTACTTAACTAGTTATATATTATTTTCTTATGACATGTCCAAAAACAATTTTTAGCTTAAACTCTCTAGAACAACTTATAAAAAACAATTAATAGTTTATATGAATGAATTTTTTTTAATGAAATTATGTAATGTGCTGGTTTAATGTATAATTGCAGCTTTATGTTAAAAGATTGGATGACCCTGGTGCATTCAAGAAGTGCACCACAGTTTCATTTGATGTAATGGGAGAATGTACCAGCCAGATATGTGAACTGTACTTATTTAGGAAAGGAAGAGATGGCTGGAAACCCGAGACTGTCGTTGTATATGACTATAATTACCCTCCTGTCATATTTAACTACAACATTTGCCTTACTAAGGGTCGTGGCATTGGCTACAACTATTGTGGTCAAGGTTCAAATCAGATATCCTCCATACCAAAGATTAAAGCGTGTTCGTTGAATTGAGATCGAACGATTCTGATTTTAAATTTAGTGTTTTGTATTTTAAAATCAAAATCATTTGATTTCGATTTAATAAATATGATTGAGATTGAGTTGACCGCGTCAATTTATTGACTACGGCCAATCTCGGTCCATCAAGTTTAATGTTGTAATATATTGTGGTTTTTTTCTTGAATAAACAAAACAATAATAGACGCATTTTATTTTCCTATACTTATTTCAAGTCCCATTTTTTCTCTATTTATCTTCTTCTATCACATATATCACATCATTTTCCGTTTATCTTTCTTTTTCTTTTTCATTATTTTTAAGGTGTACACACCCTTAAGGGGTATACTCAAAACATTTTCCTAAACAAAATATGCTTGTTGCATTTTGTCAAAGATCAAATTGTCAAGAGGTATATATAAGTAGTTGTATGTGGGATCTAGGTACTAGTAGACTCAAATAAGGTTGCTTGTGTTTTTTTCTTTCTTTTTTACCCGCAATAAGTGTTTGAATTGTTTTTTTTTTTTGTTAAGTAACCTAGTAGCTAGAGCCCATACAATTTAACTGTGGAGAAATGGAGTGTCTGGGGTTCGAAATCCAACTCCTGCATATAATAAGCAATACTCCTACCTACTGAGTTAAGCTCACGGAGATTTTAATTTTTTTTTTAACCCCGCAAATACCTCTTGTGTTTGTTTTTAAGTATCCTTTTAGAATTGTATATTTCAATTAAAAAAACAATTTTTCGTTTTTATTACATTCTCATTTTGATCCACCAATAATTTTTTTTCTACACACACTCTCTTTACAATAAATTTGATCTGATGTCTTTCTTCAATTAAAAACAATTACTATTTATTGTCTCCCTCTCCGCCAAAGTCCTATTTTTTACACACACTCTCTAATTCTCTTCCTAACAAACAATTGGCAATAGTATAATGTTGTACATATTATTTTTTTATAATTGTAAAGCAAACTAAAATTCATTCGAACTTCTTTTGAAAAAAAGTTCATTTGAACTTCACATTAATCAAAATTTAAACTTCAATAATGACTTAAACTCATACTAAATTCACAATATGTGACATAGATTTGAATGTTGAGATTACTCTTTTGTCAGATAATTTGAAAATAATAAAAAACAAACTTTGTTTAAAAAAAACTTGAATTTTTCAAATAGATAACATTATTTAGTTTTATTGAGAGTAAGTAGGAGTAATTGAGAAAAAGTATAGTTGAAAAATTGTACCCTTAAACCATCAAGACAGATGGTAAAACGAAAAACAAAATCCATACTCAAATGACACTTAAAAAACAGAGGGAGTATATTTTATCGGTTCTTTTTTAATATGTCGCATTTGGAAGAAAAATTTGTATCTATTTACTTGTCATTTTCAAAGTTCAATGCAACAATAATTATTATTTTAACAATAGTGTCTTTTGTTTTATTTAAAAGAGATAAATAAATGAAGTAAGATATTAAATGATTTAGGATATTATAGAAAAAGTCTAATAATTGAATCAAAAGAAATAAAACTTATTTATTTCTTGGTATATATCAATGCCAAATGAGACATTTTTCAATCACTTAAAAATAGAGTGCAAAGCATCACATGATACCCAAGACATCTCAACTATACTAGCACCTCAAAGATTTCGTATATCATTTGTAACACCCTAAAATTTACTGATAAAAGAAAATAGAACAAAGTTTGAGGGGACTGAACCAAAATCCAAGAAAACAAGGTATTGTTCAAAGATTCCACTTTATACATTTCAAACATACTTTATCCACTCAAAAAAAATTCATTTTTAGATTCATTGAATAATTGTATATGGTCTTCTCCTTTTGTAGAATACGAAGTTATAGGTTTATTACCTTTTGAGGAGGTTTTGGTTCTCGTCCCCCCTCTTATTTTTTGTATCTATTTGGTTTTCTTAATATATTTTAAGGTAACATACCTTTGTTGCTACCTTTTTATGGTTAAAAAATGTATTTGGTCTATATTATAAACCAAATACATCAGTTATTCAATGAAACTAAATAAAATAAAATGTTGTTTATGAGTGAGATCGAAAGAAGTAACTAATACTTGTAATTTTGTAATTAATTTTTTAGTGTTGATATATTTTATGGTACACACGTCAATGCTATTTATCTTGTAATATGTTATTTGACATTACATAAATATATAATTGGCATTGATAAAAACCGAACTTAATATATTTTAAGGTAACATACCTTTGCTGCTACCTTTTTATGGTTAAAAAATGTATTTGGTGCTATATTATAAACCAAATACATTAGTTGTTTAATGAAACTAAAAAAAATAAAATGTTGTTTATGAGTGAGATCGAAAGAAGTAACTAATACTTGTAATTTTGTAATTAATTTTTTAGTGTTGATATATTTTATGGTACACTATCTTGTAATATGTTATTTGACATTACATAAATATATAATTGGCATTGATAAAAACCGAACTTAATATATTTTAAGGTAACATACCTTTGCTGCTACCTTTTTATGGTTAAAAAATGTATTTGGTCTATATTATAAACCAAATACATTAGTTGTTCAATGAAACTAAAAAAAATAAAATGTTGTTTATGAGTGAGATCGAAAGAAGTAACTAATACTTGTAATTTTGCAATTAATTTTTTAGTGTTGATATATTTTATGGTACATACGTCAATGCTATTTATCTTGTAATATGTTATTTGACATTACATAAATATATAATTGGCATTGATGAAAACCGAACAAATCGATCCAATTCAAACCATAAATAATTGGACCAAGTTGGAATTTGTAAGGAAACAATAAAATCATAGCATAGTTGTGTGATACTTTAACCCTTGGGTAATGGGTTGGTTTTGTCTCAAAACTTATCCTAACAGAATCACGACCACCCCTGATGCAAAATGTTGTAAAATTTAGGCATAATATTATCTTTATAAATAATAATCTATATATAAATGTAACAATAAATTAAATATCAACAAAGGAGAGATCAATAAACTTATCTCTTTTGAGATTGTGGATGAATTCGATCACCGACCACAACTCTATCAACATCTTTGACAACCAAATCAAATAAAATCAACACCTGCAAAACGATCAAACGATGAAAAGTCTGAGACGTGTTGATCGCACTGTCCTTAAGGATTTTCCGTGTAATTATACGCTAATCCCCCAAGATTTAACATATCCTTCTTGATAGTAATCAAGGATACAGAAACTAGCAAGAATATAATTTAATCAGGAAGATGAAACCCAAGATGTGTATCAGCTTTTCGAAAATAGATTTTTGGTTGGTTTTGTATATATGTTGTATATATTAGGGGTGTTCAAAACCGAACCAATCCAATAGAAAAACCGCAAACTGAACTAATCCAAACCGAAACCACAAAAAATCGCATTTAGTTTGGATGTTTTCGGATCACTTTTTTCCTCAACCGTATGGTTTGGTTTGGTTTGCGGTTTTCATTTTACCAACCAAACCAAACCGTAACATAAGAAAAACACTAATTAAATCTATGTCACCTAGACAAATACTCATAGAAACTCAATGGAAACTTTTATAAATGACATATATTTTTCTCTTGTTAAGTTTATTCGTTGCTTTTTATTTCAAAATGGTATTTATGTGCTACTTGAACTTTTAGAGAATAATAAAATCTTAGTCTTTTACATTTCTTACATAATAGAATTACTTTTTGTCCACGTTTTTAATTTGGTTTATGTTGTTTGATGAAAATGAAATTGTAATGTGGAATGAATTAAAAACATTATCAAAAACATTGCTGGAAATATGTCGTGTTTTACCTTTTTAACCTGGTTTTAATGTTGGAAATAAAAAATTGCATTGTCTCGAAAAAAACCGCACCAACCGATCCAAACCAAACCACATTAGTTTGATTTGGTTTGGTTCGGATTTTATTTTAAAAGTCAACCGAACCAAACCAAACCACATGCTTTTTTACCTTGCGGTTCGGATGACCTTTACCCAATGAGTTACAAGAATAAGTCTCCCGCATAATTCTACCCATTGATATCTCTTTTGTAAAGTTACTCATCATTATAGTGGAACGGAGGGCTGCTCTCTCCCCCATAGTAGGTCAATTTGGACCAAACTGGGTAAACAAATTCTTTTATGTTATCTCTTTCTTTCTCTCGTTGTTTTCTACTTTTACTTGTGTTTATAATTGTCCACGTTGATATTGGTTGCTTGATTATTAATTGCTCCACACATCAAATATTTATTGGTGTGATTTTCATCAAATTCACAATATTCTCCATCTCCATATCTATATGTATATTGACAAGCATCTTCACCATAAGAAAAAGAAGTATCTTCCACAAATTTACATCTTCTAGAAGAGCATGGAATGATTTTGTAACTAGAAGATTTTGAAGGATTAAATATAGGCGAGGTTTGCTTGTAACATATATTGCAAGGCTTGCATTGAAGCCAAACTAAGTCACTACCTGTATCTATAGAACCGTAGACCTTAAATGGTGGGGTACCAACAGAAAAACTCATGAGATACTCATAGCTATAAGTTGATACAAGATTGGTTTTAGAAGAAGAAAATTCTTTGTTGAAACGATTGGCACGATTGATAGAACGGCGCAGAGCATTGGAAATTCTTTTGAATTTTGTTTCAGTGGGGTGGTAAAGTGGTGATTTAATAGAATCTTGGTGGATGAGTTCAACACTGAAACCATTGTTTAAAGCATGAGAAATAGCTATTAAACAAGAAAGGGAAAATAAAACAAAGGTCAAAAATGAAAAACGTGACATTGTTGCTAGTGATTTGAGTGAAAACTTGTTTACTCCAAGTTTTGTTCTTAATGACTTTTTTTTTATAGGATATGAGAATTTAGATGGAACGATAAGAATAGGATAAATTAAACTAAACCATGGAAATTAGTGAATATTCAATGATTAGTTTTTTTTTTTGAGAGAATTCAATGAATAGTTTTGTTTTTTTTTTGGTAATTTTACTGGTTTATTGTTATATTTAATTTTGTATTTCATCCAGTCATATTTATAAGCAAAAAATTATTTTTTTAGATTCACTAAAAAAAATTATTTTTTGCTTATAAGTGTGACCGGAAAAAATATTTATTTACCAAAAACGATTAATATATTAATTCTCTTCAACAAGGAAAAAAAATCTTAATGCCATTATATTTTGACCAATTTAATGTCATTTTCCTATGTTCCAAAATTTACAGATATTATTTAATTGTATTTTACAATAAATATTGTTATTATTAATGTACTTTTTTTAATGAACACATGATAAGGATCATTCATTGACAATGTACACCTTCATGTCACTATTAATTATAAGCAAAATTTTATATTTTAGATTCATTCCATTAATGATATATATAGTCTTTATTATAAAAACACATACATCATTTAATGAATGAATCTAAAATGCTGATTTTTTCTTATAATAGTGACCGGATGATGTATTATTTTTATTTAACATATCATTTTATAAAATAAAAATTATTCCCTCAAAAAACAAATTATTAAATATAACAAATTAATAGTTCAGCTGTGTTCCCTTTATTCTTGTCACATTTTTTTATTTTTGACCTTTATTTTATTTTATTTTATTTTCCATTTCTTGTTAAATAGACATTTCTTGTCCCTTTAAAGTCATATTTTTCACTCAAATCACTAGCAATCTCAACATTGTTCAGCAGTGACACTGTTATGAGTGTAGTATTAAACACTCATAACTCCATGCATGCAACTCCGCAAGAAGAGAGGTTGTATTGTATTACCAATAGTAACCGCAAAACAACCAATAAAACTAGTTTGATAAAGATACCACCACAAGTAGTATACCCAAGACAACCAAGGAAGACGTGGAGGGTTCCAAAAAAGCTTTCTTGATTACATGAACACGAGGGGTTGCTATGGGACCTTAAAAAACTTTAAATAGAAATATAGCATTTAGAGCATCTTTAATGAGGTGAACACTAAAGTGGGTAAAATATGTTAATTTTTGTGGGGTCAAATTGCTAATATAAGTATGTTGACTTTCACAATTGGCTAACTCTAACTGAGTAGAAACAAATGCATACTTGAAAAAGAAAGAAAGTTGAAATATGGCAACCTAGTGACTATAGTGAGACAGTGGAAGCCAGTGTTGTTGTGGTGTTTGACCCCCAACATCACAGTTCCATGCAAAAAAAATACTGTAATATTTATTATCTCTTTGGCTTCATTCATAAATATTCAAACAAATGAGGAAAGCATTAGGTTTATGCTTGATTTTAATGTTAAAAAAGTGAATAACAATTTTGTTTAACAAGCATTGAACGACTCATGTGCCAATAGGTCTTCTAATAAAGAAGAAGAAGTTGAAGAAGATCAAAAAAGATAGAGCGTGGCAATGTTTATAATACATGTTTTAGGGCTGGAACTCATAACACTCTTTAATCTATTTTTCCCTTATTTTTTCTTTCTGAGTTAGGTATATATCCACTAAATTGTTTGTTATTTTACTGTACGTTTTAGCTTATAAGAAAATAATTAATTTTATTTTAAAGGAATTACTTAATTTTATTTATTTGTTGCTCCAATAACAATGAAAATATCCAAGTGTTAATATTTTTGTTTTGTCATTATTTTATATATTTTTCCATAAAAATTTATTCTCATATTTCAGTTACCATTTATCTATTATAAAAATAAAAATATGACTCTCAACCTAATTAAATCCGTGCAATGACGGATACACACTCTAGTTTATTCAGTTTGGGTGTTTAGAGTGAGTATATAACCAAAAGTATTAATATACATGGGTTATATAGTGAATGGACCGAATCAACAAGTAATCTTTCAGTGAAGCCAAGAAATTAGTTAATTACATTCCTCACACAACCTTTGGTTCTTCCATGAGACCAATAAGATTTGTTTTTCATGAATGTAACATTTTAAAAGTGAAACGATAGTTGTACAATCATTTTAAAATAGCTTTTGAAATAATTGTTTTCATATTTATTTTGTTTTTACTTTCACTATTGTTTTTGTCAAAAAAAAAAAAAAAATTATATTAAAATTTTTTTTTATATTTTTTTAAAAAAAAAAAAAAAATTTTAAAATTAATTTTTTATTTTTAAAACTATTTTTTTTTGAAAAAAAAAAAAAAAAAGGATAGCAGAAGTTTGTCTTAAAAGTTGTAGAAATATCATTAATCTTTTTAAAATTGAGCTTATATTTTAAAATCAAACCAAAATGGGAAATTTAAGTTTGTTAATTTAGCGGTTTGTTTTTGTATGCATGGTAGAGTTTTGCGTGTAAAGTTGTAAGTTATTTGGTTGACAACGATTTAGTCTAATTGGAATTGGAAGATAAAGAATTGTGTAATTGCACAGGATATGATAGAGACATGATAGGATTAGAAAACGGATAAGGATAAGATAGGATAGTGTCATGATAATCACTTATCCTATCATGCATTTGGTGCACACATGATAAAAAAGATGATAGCATAGGAATTGTTGCCCGTTTAAAAATAGTTCACAATGAAACAATCCAATCCTCAATTCATGTGCAGCAACCAATTGGAATTGATTGGGGGAAAAAAGTCATATTGTTTAATTAAAATTATGTTTGATGCCATTAAGTTAGTTTGAAAACAAAAAATTGAAATAAAAAAACCCAATAGTATTGTGACGCTACAAGGGATTGAATTGAAATTAAAAAATTAAAAACAAAAAATTGGGAGATCTGTGTGAAGAACGATTGGAAGAAAATCGGAAAAAGAGGAAAAGGAAAATCGTTGGAATTGAAAGAGAATCCGTTGAAGATAACCAAGGATAGAGGAAGTTGGAATTGAAATCAGAAACCCAAAAGCAGCAAGATCTAGACGAAATTGAAATTGATTGGAAGAAAAGCAGAAGAAAAAAATTATGGAAAAAGAACAAAACATAAAGAAAGGTAGAAGAAGTGGGAGTCGAAGGTGGTATTGTGAGAATAGAGGATACGCGCGTTTGATAGATTATATGTTATCAGGATAAAAATAACAAAGGATGAATAGGATATAATTAGTAATGAGTTTAAGTTATCATTTTCTATTGGTGTTGATACGCCAAACAGCAGATTGAATCAGGATATGATAGTTTTATCATATTCTATTTTCTTATCATGTGCGCTAAACGGTCTTTAAATTTCAAGAGAGTTATTGAAGATATAAAGCTCTTATCCAAGTGTTGGCTCAAATCTCATTTCAAAGGTTATCGTTTAAAAAATTATCAATGATGTGTTCATTCTCATGGGTGCTTAGAACTTTTTTGTCCTTTATTGTGAATTTTTGGTTTCGTTATATTTTGGTGATGGCATGTATAATATTTGTCTTTTCATCGGTTGATATAATGTTGTTAAAACATAAACAAACAATACTCGATTAAATTTTAATATTAATTTTTTTAAGAGCCTAAAAGCAAAATTTATCATACAACTTAAAAGTGGATTCACTTAATTGCTAGGAAATAAAACCCACATAAGTTAATATGATATGCCAAAAATTAACTAAATTATAGTATAAAATATAAAAAAGAGAAGTGAGTTGTTAACATTTAACGGTGCAGTTAAATATTACCCCTGGCCTTTGTAATGCTATAACTAATTGAAACTTGGAATATCTACATAATTTAAGTGTTCCTCCTTTCTCTTCTTTTGAAGCACAAAAAATTGTTACAAGTAATTAATAATCAAACTAAACCATGAAAGCTCTTGCCTTAATCCTCACATTCTCCATCATCATTGCCTCCTCACATGCAACACCAACATTGGTCATTCAACCTCAAATAAATCAATCTCCCATACTATACTATGCCCAGGAAAATGTAAATAAAAATTGTATACAAATGAATACTTTATGTATCCAAATTTCATATATTTTTACATTTTAAATAAAAGGTTCTATGTTATTGTATATGCATGTTTCAGGATAATCAGGATAAAATGACTAGACCGGCAGGTACCTGCAATTACAAGGTGATCATAGAAACAAGCTGCCGTTCTCCACCACATACAACAGATAGAATCAGTATTTCATTTGGAGATGCTCATGGCTCTGAGGTTCTTTTTTGTTGTTTTGAATTTAATTTGTATACACTGACCGTAAATATTTGTACGCATGTATTCAATTAAATTCCTCCATGTTTTCATTTTTATGGTTAGTACATAAAATATCGTTACAAATATTTATTTGATGTGATTTACTTGGATGCATGTGTAAAGAAGTTTTTGACCGCCAGTTCAAAGAAATTAATCTCTTTATTTTTATTTTCAAGATATATAACTTATATTTTTCTACTTTAACTAGAAAAGTTTCATTTTATATGTAGGGACTATATAAGGTTTTTTCTTTTGTCTAGAATTAATTATGTGATGGATTGGTTTGATATCTATACATATAGTATATATATAATTGTAGGTTTTTATTCCAAGACTAGATGATCCTCGTGCTGGGAGGTTCGAGCAATGTACCATGGTTTCATTTGACATAGTTGGACAGTGTTTAAACGATATCTGCAAACTGTACCTACATAGGGTTGGATCAAATGGTTGGATACCAACGACTGTCACAGCATACAACTATGGCTACCCACCTGTAAAATTTTACTACAACACTTACGTTCCTGAGAATGTTGACTATGGCTTCAACCATTGTAATGAAGTGTAGTGTTACATTTCTTAATGGAAAATGTTAGTTAATGCTGTTAGAACATTGATTAATTAAAACAAATATAGCAATGTTGTGTTACAAAATGTTGTATTCAACTTTTTACAAGTTTAAAAATGGCTGTTTTCAATACAAATCTTCAATTTTTGACTTCCTTAACTAGTGTTATAGGGCACTTGTTGGCATGGTTCATTTGCTAAAAATCTGTTACTTCTACATGTTTATCACTACTGATATCACAAGTGAGAAAAAAAAAATACATTTACCAAAAGGTAAATTGAATAAGGATAGTTTTGTATAGAAAATATTAATGGTCTTTTTTTTACAGAAAATTATCGATGGTCTTATATTAAAAGGACAAATAATAAGTGGAATTGAGTGTGATAATTAGGGACAAGAGGGAGAGTATTATCAGGAGTCTTTCTTTTTCTAAAAACAAAAATGGTCGTAAACATTGAAGCAAAAGATACGTGTGGTAGCTGGTAGCTAGGCTAAATTAAGGTTGCTTCCAAAAAGTGTTTTATGCACATGTAAGAAACTAAAAAATAAGAATATGTACTTGTAAAAGATGTTAGTTAGTACTCAGTTGCAACTAACTCTTCAAGTATTTGGAAAACATTCCCTTTCTACTTCTCGACCTATTCGTGAAGTTGTTGGTAAAGTGGTGCCCAAGATGCTATGGTTTTAAATTAGTGCAGTGACTAATCCGGAAAAATCATGATTCAGGGGCTCAAGTGAGAAATTATGAGGGAAATTTTCATTTTGGTTTTTATGGGAGTGTCAGTTGGTCGAACATATTACATGCAGAGATTCAAGTTCTCTTAATTGACAAACGGGTTTTAAAAAAGTAATTTGTTATTCTGATATGATTCTCTTCATATAGTCCAATTGGTGACTATGGGAACACATTGACTTCACCAATATATTAATATGGTGTAGGCTATCAAAGATTAATGAAGCATGATTTGAATTTTGTTTTGAAACATACTCTTCACGAATGGAATGTTTGTGTGGATATCCTTGCAAAGATATGAGATAATTGTTTAGACTCTTCGATCATAGTTAATGAATCTTTTTCTAATCTGTCATCGGTGCTTCTAACTGACACTCAAGGAGTGTTCTTTATCAAAACTTAATTTTTGCTTTTGTTCTTTTTTCTCTCATGTAACCAAAGAATATTATTAATATCATAACAAAATTATAGCAAAACAATAGTAAATTTATATCTTCTCATGCAGCAACATCATAAAGAACACGCAGTTAATTAAATCTAACACATTGTCATGACTACAATGGGCATTATACTTAGTATGCATCATTTAAAACCAACTAGAAGTAACAAGACTTCTACATGCAATTGGTCATGGCAAAAAAATAGTCGCGGCTAATCAGCGTTGAAATTTAATTTATCCTTATAGTTGAGGCAAAGCAGTTTACAAAACAAACAATAGAACTGACATAACAATGACAGTGACAATATCCTTGATTTGAGAAAACTTTTTCCACATAAGTATTTAAAACCCAGAACACAACAAAAAGTCGGATAGTATTTTTCTAATCATTCATCTAATCATAGAATTAAAAAAAAATCTCTTTTTGTTACGTAACCATGATTCAAAGTAATGACTCCCAACAAGATCATTTCTCTTTTTAATAACTCCAATAGGATTTTGGTTACGATTCATTTCAAAGACAAATCTTATTTCTAGTCCTACGACTAAAGACATGTTGCTCCAACCAAAGTAATGGGAAAAAAAGTGAAAAAGAGTAGCGATCTATTTGATAACTGTCTCATTCTAGCAGGCATTAAATGGAAGTGAGCAGTTTAAATTAATGTCCTTGTAAACCAAACGTGTGAATACCATCTGGCTAAATCAGACGAAAAGATGAAGAGAAAATTCATAATTTCACTTTTCTGGTTCTTGGGATTATATCTAGGTCATAGGTCGAGCACAAATATCATTGACATTGACACTACTTTACAAGTTTTACACTACTGGGAATCTTCATTCAAACACATTCTGTTGCCTTAAACAATTGACGCCGTACATTTAATTTCACAGCCTCTGTGCAACTCTTTCATACAAATCACGAGGCCAATTCCTTTTTACATTATTTGCAATAAAACGGGAAATCTGCACACAAAAAAAAGGCAAACTTAGCCATTGTGAAACAATAACACATTAATACTACTTAACAATCGGCTAACTGTATTATTTTAAAACTATGACAGATATTCAAAAGGCTTCACCAACTCTAAAATAGTATGTCTAGATCAACCATGTCTGAACCATCGTTTTACCCGCCTCCGTCAAGAAGTGGATAAATTAATATTTCGATAACAAAGCAAATACATATTTAATCATTGGTGGCTTGATTGAAGTTCATTACTTGCTGATATATAATTGAAGGCACTGTTGTTCACAACATTTTACTATATTTCTGTATCCAAAATCAACCAAATTTTTTGTCTTCCTCACTTTTGCTAGTATATGTTTGATTTAATATCTATGGTGTATATTTCATATAAACAATGACCAGCAGAATAAATGCTGCTAACTACAATATATTGGATTTAGGGCATAAGGTAGGTATTAAATGTAGTTATCCCATAAAATAATGAGCATATATTTGTGTAGACTTTTTATGACAACTCCTAGGACATCTTCAAGATAGAGGTTATATTTCTCAGATTGAGCGAAAAGCTTTCCATTCAAGAGAGCCATAAGCTTATTACTTCTGGCGGTGCTCCAAAGTCCAAACACTTGTTGCGAACAGTTATAGTAAATTATGGTACTTCAACAAAAGTAACTAAAGTATGGATGGATATAGACCAAAAAAAGAAGGGAATCCACGGGATATTACCTTAGCTCTTAAAGCACGAATTGATCCATCGGAGTCTGTCACATTGTCCAGACAAGTCAGAGCAACCTTCAAGAGGTCTGGTATACAAGCTTGGACATGAAGAGATAAATTTTCAAACACATCAACAGCAATATCAGGTCCTCGGGGATCTAGAGGCAAAAATGGAAGTTTAGCAACCTCCCTTAATGCATCAACATGATTCCCCAGTCTTGACAATTTGTGAATTGATAATATTGACTCAAGTTGTCTCAATACAGTTTGCTGCTCAAAAACTTGCTCTCTCTCTTGATGACTGCAAAAAGAATTCAATTGATCATTTTTTTTTCTTAAGGACTATGCTATAGATTGATGAACAACAAATTCTTCATAATTGAAACTTGAAAGAAACTCCCATAGATATTTAGTTTGAAGAGCCAAAACTGACAAATTTAATAAAGAAAGTTACAAATTGATTATGCTGATAGCTTTTTTTTGGTACGGCAGAAAAAACAAAACCAACACCTAACAAAGACTACAATATCCCATATCACCCGTCATTCATCTTTGTGCCACCTGTTTTTGCATGTAAATTACCACCAATAGCCACGTGAAGTAAGGATATGGCAAAAATGGACTTCCAAGTTACACACAAGCAGGGTTTGATCTCAAAGATCATTCCATGAAAAAAAGATAAGGGAAAAGATGAAAATAAGAACCAAAGCATAATCTGTATCAAATCACCACAGAATAAGTTCTAAACTTGAAAAGGTTCATTTATGAAATATCATGCAAAGTTTAAGAATATCACTATCCCAAAGTCCAAGCAGAGAAATATGTGAGCAAGGAAATAAAAGGTAATAATTTCACCTGACATCTGGGTAGTAAGTATATGTCTCCAAAATCTCATTGCCAGAATGGATAAGGCCGGCAGTCCGGCTCTCACCATCTAACCTTCCACGGAAAAGAGAACAAATAGCTTCAGAGAGGCACTTGTTGATGGTATCCAGCGCCATTGAGAAGGAACCAACTCTCTTCTGAATTTCTATAGACTGAACCAAAAAATTCCGCATCAGCAAAAGGAACATTAAGGTTGGATGAAAAAACTGACTCACAAATGGTGACGAATAAGGGAACAGGGAGGTAAAAAAAATTAGGAGAAAATAAGTTTAAATAACCTAGGTAGGAAAAAATCTAGAGAGTAGAGACACAGTATGAGAGACACAAACGTGAGAAATAATGAAATGTAATCAAAAAGGTATTAGAAATTGAGTGGAGTAAAAAAACTGAGTGGAGTAATTTCCATATCTAAGTGCCGCAAAAAGGTAACAAAATTCCTAGATGGTGTTAAAAATATCTTTAGCTTCACCAGAAAAAGGATCTCTACGAGGCCAAAACAAAGGCCTAAAAACTGAGTGGAGTAATTTCCATATCTAAGTGCCGCAATAAGGGCATGAAGAACAATGCTTGTGAGCTAGGTAATGTTGTAATTCAGTAAATGCAGTTGAAGCTTTTCTTACTTTCCCTGTGGTTCCTCTAAAATGAAAGAGTAGCATGAGAGAGAAATTACTTTGTCATACATCCCAGCCTCCTGACACTGGCATGCTGCTTCAATTAAAAATTGTTGCCTTGCATTTGGATCCGCTACAAAACGTCCCAATTCTCCTTCTTCTCCGGCACCTCTTGCACCAAGTAAAAGATATATGCCTCCATCCCTTAACAATAATTCAGTTAGAAGCTGCTTCAGCATCAAGTTTCTCTGCCTTTGCTGATCAACATTACCTCTACCAGTCCACAACAACTGTCCACCACCGACTGCAGAAGCAGCTTGTGCATAATATTCTAGTGCCATCTGAAGATCACCAAGACGCAAATACATAGATCCATATTGCCTGATAATTGTGGACACTTCTGCATAAGCATCCATCACTCCCAACTTTTGGCCAGTACCGATGCCTTCAGAAAGGACCCCATGATCGGCTAGCACAATTGATAGGTGGGCAGCATCAATGTTATATCCTTCATCTCCTGCTTCCTTAGACAAGTATAATACAGCCGGAAGCAATTGAATGCTTAAAAGCAAGATATAGGGATATACCAGAGGATCTTTTCCATTTTTTGTATAGTATGATGGTTCAAATTTATTTAGGTAACTTTGCAAATCATCCAAACTGTATGGAATCAGACCATCACTTAGAACAATGGACGATGATCCACTGGGGCAGTCCCGCACAGCCGACAATTTGAACCACAAGAAATCCTCTATCGTGCTAAAAAGAGTTGGTTGATCTCTAAGCAGGCGATCAATATGTCTTCGAGAACCTGATATGATGGCATACAGCAGTAATTTTTTCTTGTCATATGCAGTCCGGCCTACCCGATCACCGGTTCTCAACATTCTTTCACATTCTTCTGATGCAGCAGTTGCCACCTCTTCTGGCACCATTCCTCCGGTATTAATCCACTCTGTGAGCTGTAAGAAACAGTAAATTATTAAAAGTGCACTGTAAATAAGTACATAACAAGAAGTGATCACACTATGTACCAAAGGAGCAAATTGATGTGAAGCACGCGAAGATAGAGCAACATTTCTTGCTTCATCGTAATAACCAGACCTCAGACAAAAATATATCTGTCACAAAAAAGAAAGTACAAGCTTAGCTCATCATTAATATTGATTTTAAGCAACAAAATTTTTTTAGATATAGGACTGAACTCTGTTAAAGCATAGAAAAAACAAGAAAAGAAAAGAAACAATGAAGTGTAACTAAATTGTAGGGATTGCAAAGCGTGGAGTCTATGTAAAAAAACTAGAATATCCATATCCACATCTAAGAAATTGCCACAAACCCAAACACATGCGGGTAGCAACTTGGATGCCCTTAACCGTACCTAATAGAAACCTATATACTCGGATACGAACCCAAACAAAACTCATGTTGTGGTTATGAGACTTGTTTCCATTGATGTATCTTTTTCTTTTAAGATACTAGTAAATTTTTTTGAGTATATGATATTGATAAGTCAACAAAAATAGCATTGACAAGTGTAAAATCTAACTTCATTAAAAAATATCCAGAGATATTTGAAATCCTATCCTAGTCTAGAGTTCTATAAATCTGTCTACATATCCCAACAGTACCACGACTTCCCACCCAAATGGATCCCATATTACACTTTCAATTTACAAGAACATCTTCAAGTGTCCTTTATATTAAGATTACACATTTTTGTGTCTATAGTAATTTATTAGTTAGATAAGGGTAAATTCATTTGTTCAAAATATTGCATTTAAGCTTCTTTCAGGAGTATATTTTCATGGAGACTTCACAATTATTTTATTCTTTCATTCTGACTTCTTTTATAAGATAAATAATAATTGCAGTATAATTAATAGAATTAAACAGAATTCTTTTTTCATTTATAAGTAACCCATACAAAGGAAGGGTATAACATGTTATAAAATATGATGAGCATATTGTGCAGGTAAGATGTAGGTTTAGATACCTATACCCGTAAGTTTTTATAGATACCTTTTTGCATTAAAGCTTTTTTCACATACTCTTGGAGGCCCGGAACCTTTTTTTTCTTTCACTCTAAATTCTTTATAAGATAATTAACATGTAATAAAAAAATGGAATTTATTCCATTCAAAAGTAACATATACAAAGCATGGGTATTACTGTTACGGCTAGTTATAAAATATATGAAGCATATTGTTTGGATAAAATATAATAAAACATATGGCACCCATGCCCCATGGTAATGCCCACAATTTTTTATATGTATTAGTATTACCCATGCCCAGACCCAAATCCATTTGATGACTAAAAATCGTACTCATGGCGAGTAATTTGTATGCACCCTTTGGATCCAAATTCAAGTCTCGTCCCTAATAATAATATAGTCAGATAAAGTAGTCAAGACCTGTTGCCATGTGGTATCAACAGGTGGCTGTCTCCGAGCATCACCAGCGTCAAAATCCAGAACCCCATAATCCCTCAACCGAATCTGTGCAGCAATAACTAAAATCAGAGATTTTTCGAAGAAAAAAAAATTAAATGCATGGTAAAATGTTTAACAAGATACATATTCTTCAAGATGAGACGAACCCGAAGGAAGGCGCGGATTCTTTGCAAATTTCCAACACCACCACCAAGAGAAGCCTACATTAGATAAAAAAAGAATTCAGAAATTAAGTGTTGATACAACAAATAAAAATCAATGCATGCTCTCGTATGAATAGACCACTTGAAATTCTGAATAACACGTTACTTGTGCGGGATGATTATGTATAGTATCCATGATGTATTTCTCATGTCCCCACTCAAGGTGGCGCCTTGCCCCAATAATCAATGACATCCTTTTGGAAACACGTCGCAAGGTTGAGTCCTCATCCATCAGCATCTGTTTCAATTAGCCAAGTCTAGAAAATAAATACAAATGTTTACTTCATGACAGGTAGAACCAATAAAGTTGCAAGCAAAAGTTTCTCTTTCTGTTTTGCTTGTTAACAGTATACAACAACAAGTACAACCTGAACAAGGTGCCATATCTTTCGCATCGTTACTGATTTTCCACCACCAGCATCAACGCCCAAACTTTCGTATGCACCCTTGAAAGTTGCGGCAAGCTATCAAGCATAGAAAAGTTATTATGAAAATTAGCGTACATACATATAAATACAGAAAGGTGAATACTAGTAAGAACTTTTGGGAAAGGATCTCAAAAACAAGAAAGCATTGCTTATACTCAAAATGATGTTGTAACAGTATTGAATTAAAAGTTTATACATTAGCTTCATGCAAATCACAATGTTGATCTGTTAGGTACTGAGTTTGGGCTCAAGCCCAACTGATGTGCTTACTAGGAGAGTTAGTTACATAACATTGGGTGAGGGGGCTAGTTTGTTAGAGAAATGTTAGTTATATAAAGGATAGGGATAGCAATTGAGAGGGGTATTCACCATTATTTAGTTAGAATCTTGTAATTTGGGCAGAAAGAGAGAAATGTCTCTTCTCTGAGGAGCTTTTGCTCTGGGAGTATAGGGATCATTCTCTGTAATAGTTCTCCTTATTAATCAATAATACAATTTCTATTTCTCTTGAATTTGGGTTCATAACATGATCACTGAAGTCATGAACAGGCTACACCATCTACTAGGTTTTTGATCTAATATAGAGCTCTGAAAGTAGGGGACTTACTTTAAATGGCAATCCGGACTGCCTTGCTCTATTCAGATTTTTAACTACTTCAGCATAGACAGATGCCTTTTTATCTGCGATTGGTCTACTAGTCATGGGAACAATCTCCATGCTGCCAGAAGAGACTTGTGGAGTAGAAGCCATAGACACAATCTGACCAGGGCGGGTACCCACATTGCTATTAGCAATCATGTTTGTCCTTGGTAATGTTGAAATCCTGCTTAAACTCTGAAGGAAATCACGCTTTTCTTTTTGCCAATCCTCCTGTCAAAAACATTAAATGCTACTGAGCAGTAAGAAGGTTGAGCCACATAATATCAAGAACAAATAAACATATTTTCATGACCAATATAACAATGCAATAAAATACTCATCCCAGTTATAAAATTGCAAATATGATATATAGTGATTTACTTACTTCACTATGCTACTTCATTTCATATTGAAGTTCCACATATTAGCCTAAGCATATTTTATAGAAAAACAATCAGCCAAATGGGATGATTTGATAGGTGAGAAGTTTAAGCAGGTCAGCAAACCTCATTGCCAAAGTCAAAATTATGGAAAACTATCAAGTTGTATAAAATATAAATTAAACAAAAACTACGCTTTACATAATTTTTTTTTCTATTCATTTTTAATATTGGATTTTCTAAAAGAATGTGAGAAATTTTCATAGACAGAGGAAACAAGGATTACAAACAAGGTTCACCGAAAAAGGATATATCCTCGTCAAAAGGTATGCAAAAACAACCAATCTTATTATAGTTCAATAAATCCCTTCAACTCCTTTGTCATAATCTTGTTCCCATATCCACACAAAAATATAAGGAGTGATATTTCCTTTTGAAAATTTAAGGCTTTTGACTACAATCAAATAAATTAAGAAAATAAAATAGGCACATCCATAAGATGTCTTATTTTCAGCAAAGCAAGAAAAGATAGGACACATTGAGTATCCAAAATAATGGTTTACCAAAACTTACCCCAATAACTCTTATTTTATGAATAGCTTAGCAAAACGCATTACAAAAGATGTCTCCAGTAATAACCAATAATTACACAGAATACAGAAAAAATCATGGTGTGCCATGACATGAAAGGTAAGATTACACTAACCTCCAAAACTTTCATCATATAATCATTGAAGCTCCTAAGGTTATCCTTCTGAGCTTCTTGGACAGCAGAGACCATTGCCATTTCATGAACCTGAGAACGAAAAAGAGTATTCCATATTGTCATAATTCTATTCAGAAAGGACTATGTCAAGTAAAAAGTAAGGAGACTTAATTGGTTTCCCATAACAAGGTACATAACTTCACATACAAACACTGAACTAGTTTTGCTATGCTCATAAAAAAAGGGGGGGAACATGCTACAATACCACACTCATCAACAAAGGACAGCTCTTTTTTTTAAGATAGTTCAGAGGACAGCTCTTTAACTTTGACAAGTGATTTATTGAAAAAATCAAACATCCTATTCAGAACTCCGACATTATATTTTTCATTGATTTTTGTGAACACTTTTGCTGGAGAAAAATAAAAGCAAACTCAAAAGGGTAGACTTAGAGCATATGATACCTAACACGCATAAAAACTATCCAAATTGAATCAAACTGATGTCTAATAATGATTCAAAAGTGATAACTAAATCCAAGATGGATAACAAGCAATTTGAAAGTGGAAATTACCTGCTGCAGATACTCTTCGACGCTTGTTGCCTCAACAGGAAAAACATCCTCAAAAGTTGTCTTACAAAACAACAAAAACAGGTAAAGGGCACAGCATTAGCAAAAAAATATATGAGTTGAAGAATTTAAAGAAGCACAACAAAAGCAACTAAGTTTGTAATTTGATGTAAACTTCCAACAAAATTATGTTTACATCCAATTAGGTTATATCAGGAAAACAAGGAGGTCTATACAACTTAAAGTATGGTTATATCAGGAAAGTCTATGCAAGGAATTCTATCCAAATAGGTTATATTAGGAAAACAAGGAAGTTTGTGCAACTTTAAGTATGGCTGCTCAAAAAATAAAAATAATGAAAACTAGTATGCTGTGCATAAAATATAGTATAAGGGCAAATAAATAGAATAGTACAATCCGAGAAAAGGCAAAGATGTTAAATGTAAAAATGATTGCAAAGTTTATGTTAAGTGGTACCTTCAACTCAAATGACTTCAAATCCCTTGCAAGCTGCTCTGCATTTATACCCTCACGAGCAAGAAGCCTGTATATGTGAGTGCAAAATAAATAACAGAAATTATTACACTAATTGCCTATATGCTGTCGTGAATTCATGCAACTTTAGCTTTAAGAAAATGATGGAAGGGAGTCTATTAGGACATGTATGATGGCTCCACATGCCCTATTAGGAATAATGTAAAACAAAAGCAATGCCCCTACTGAGAAAGCAAAAAAAACATTTGAAAGAATAATAATGTATCATAATCAAAGAAATTGGTTCCACATTCAGTGCAGCCAGAATTGATTCTAAAGGTGTAAAATTGATTTTGACATGTTTGGTTGCTCTCGAGTAAAATTGATGATTTTGACATGTTTGGTTGCTGTCGAGTAAAATTGATTTGATTCTATAAGCCAGGATTTGTAGCTTTAATTCTAAACGTGATTTTTAACTGAAATTTAATTCTCAACTCACTTTTACGTAAATGTATCCAACCAAACATAAATCCTTTTCAATTCATTCAACTCATTTTAAGTAAAATCAATTTTTGTCACTACAAAACCAAACATACACTAAAAGCAATCCAACTAAACTAGAAACTGACCAAAACATAATAGAACAACTTATGAACAGAATAAAAATTTCGCATTAACAACAACTAAAGAGTACCTAGTTGCAGCAATGGACTGTGACGGTGCCTCAGCTCTTACAGTCTTGGATTTAAGCTTCTTCGATAACGCTTCTAGTTGATCCAAGTTCCTCTAAACAACATTCAAAATCATAAATCCCCAAAATCATAGTAAAAATAAAAAATTATTTCAATTTCCACAATCAAAAACAATTCTAACTAACAGAAAGTAATAATTATTCAATTATTAAATCGAATTGAAGCTAAGCATAGTTGAAAATCAAAATGCATATAAACTTGACCTAAAAAAAAAAGAACAGTGAAAAAATGGTGCGATTGAGAGAACCTGAAGAGGAGGGAACTGAGCAGAAGGAGCGGCTTGTTCGAGAAGCTTGGAAGAAGAGTGAAGTAGATCGGTCCAACTGGATAAATCTTCGTTCGCCATGGATGAATCTTCAGCGAGTGAGTTTACAGCGACGCGAAAAGAAGAAGAAAGGGTTTTGGAGGTTATTTTCGTTTTCGTTCTTAAGCCCTAAATTTGAAAAGCAAGGTTCAGGTTCTGGAGGATGGAGATGAACCGGTAAATGTTATTGTAGGGTTTATTTTGGACCGGATTCAAACCGAAAGGAAGGAAATAAAACGTTACCTTAATGATCAGTTAAACATAAAAAAGTGATCAAATACAATACAATAGTAATAAATTATTTTTCCCTCAAAAAAAAAAAGTAATCAATTATTTTCTTACCCCTAAAAAAAATATTTTCTTTACTGATTGAATCATCGTTCATCGATAGTTTTACTATTCAAAATAATAATATTTAATTTTATATGTTTTGATTTTGCTTATAGAATTAATTTTAGTCTTATTGTAATGCACATTTTTTGTCTGACCATAATCATGTTCTATTATGTTTTTCAAAATAATATATTTACCGATGATATTGTTCAACCGCTCTATTGAAGTCTCATGTCTTCATCTATCTTATTGTGTGAGATGATAAAATATAGACCGTCACCGCTTTAAACTTGCTTTGTTTAAATTCTTATGTCATTGTTCTAATTTTTAAATGGTAAAAGAACAAGCTTTAATTTTACGCATGAGAAGATTCATTTATAAATATTTTATTTTAGTTAACATTGTGAGAACACCTCTATTGAGTATATTATTACTTGAAAAGTTCTAAGAAGACAAACAACAATTCGTAGATTGATTTGGTAGTTGTTTGTTTGAATTGAACTGAGCTGCATATTGAATTGAACAAGTTGAATCACGGTTTGTTCAATCTATATCTTTTTTACTTTTTTTTTTTTAAATAACACTTTTCAATATTTTTATCTGCTTGTTTGTCATCTAGTCTAGTAACATTAACCCCAAAAGTTTGTACCCAATTTTTGAAACATTTTATTTGTCGACCGTAGTTGATTTGGGTGTTAAGGAGTAAATTCATTCTAAATAAGCAGAAAAAACAAACAAAAACTACCAATGGACTAATTCCCCATCATGATCCAAAGATAGTGCATCCAAAATAAAGTAAGAAACACTGTCGAAGACGATATTATTATTAGTTATTACCTATTTGAAGATTGTAAACTAGCTTTAGCAAACATATCCGCTTTGAATGCACTTTGTTCTTTCCATCATGGATTTTGATTATGATATATGGCAAAGTCAGAAGAGAGTAGTGTGTGCACACTCACAAGTTGAAACCAACCTCGCGTCCCACATGGTTTATGTCACCCACACCACACTAGGTGTCACCGTGGCCATAACTTCAAAAACAAATTTGGAAAAAACATAGCTTCATTTTGTTTATTTGCAGTCTGCACCCGTGGTCAATTTATCTTTGTCCCCTTTAAAATATAATATGATAAAACTACGACATAAGTTATTTAACTGAATTTAAAGTTTTAATTATGTTTCGCATTTTCTTTCAAGTCAAATTAGTCTTTTTATGTTTAAAAAGTCAATGACATTTGGACTAAAATTCATTTTGATCTAGGGCTAAAATTTATCTTGATATATGAATCTCATCAAAAGTCTTACTTGACAATTCAAAAAAGTAAATTATATCTTCAATTCACCGGGATAAAATCTAAATTATTATCATAATAATGATCCTTACAATATCAAATCCATTAACATTAAAATGATATTTTTTTTTATCAAAGACTATTAGAAAAGGACAAATGAAAACAAAAACAAATGAAATACCAAGCCCCATGGAAAGAGGGATGCATAAGGATTAAAACACAGATCAATAGATTGAATCAAAGTAATTACCATAAGACAACTAGAGTAGAGAAAACAATGGTCCAAGAAATATCCCTTGTCTCTCTATAACCAGGGGCCAAGAAATGGACAAAACATAAAAATAATTGCAAGGAGCTCAGCTCTAATATGTTTGTGGAGATGCAGAAAACCCTTAATCCAATTATCATGAGTTATAATAATGCCTCTAAATTCAAAATGCCCCTCAGCACTACTACCATCCACATTCATAGTTATCGCGATCACTTTTGAGGGATGACATTGTAATTGTACCCATCTTTGCATATTTTTATTAGATTAATAACATCATTGTTCTTATTTAACAACGACTAATCCCCTTGACAAAAAAGAAAACAATGACTAATCCCCATTAAAAAATATGTTGAACGTGCAAGATGAGTTATCCTTCTCGATCATGTTTTTTCGTACACAAAAGTCATAATTTGAACTATCGACCAATTTCATTAAGATATCCGAATCCGCATCAACCAACCAAAGTTTGTTAATATATTTGACTATATTAGTAATAATTGCTTTATAAACATCAGTGTTTAATATAGATGAGAATAAATAATTTGCACAAGTCAACTGACGTTACGTAGTTAGAAAACATGTGATTCGTGTCGTACTAGATTGTGATTGATAACTTAGTTGTGAATGTAACTATGTAAGTACCTTTATACACACTTTTCGAGTCTTTGATTTTTTTACCCTAACAAACATCCTCTGCTTAACTCATTACCCTTCACTTTGTATTTATGATATTAGTGAATATATCAATGTTAATTAGGTTAATTTGACAAAATAGTCTTACCTATACTTTATTTATACATTTTGTTCAATCATGAGAGAAGTTCACAAATCTTCACATCGAACTTTACATATTTAGATAAGTCATCTCATTCATATGTTATTTTACATCTATTTTTCCATAACTAACGCAATACTTTTACTCAAAATTAACATATTAACATACCCACCATTAATTTATTTATGTGTAAATAATAGTAATAAACTAATAATATGATTTTGAAGAATAAGTATGAGTGAGTGATTGACAACCAATTAAGAAAGAAAAAAACTTGGTGCATTTTCTGAGGTTCTCTTTAACTAAATTCACATTGATTTACTCAAATTCATAATTTTCATAAAATTTGTTATATTAAAAAAATTTAAAATGATTTTTTTATTTTTTAATATAACAAATATTTTTATTAAGAGATATGGACCTAGTTTGGCTTGTTATGGTTATGATGACCTTTTCTGTACACTCCTATAATTAACCACTTGGTCACTAATTTCTCCACCAACTGCCCCATCCTATCTTTTTATTTATGAGTTGAAGAAAAGATCAACACACACACACAACATAATTAACAAAGATAAAGTCATAGCCATATAAATATCACTAACTACTATATCAAAACATTGTCAAAGTTAGAAAGAAACTAAGATCCAGAAACAACAGTGAAACCAGACATGGAAGGTTTACAAAGATCTGCAGTATCATTCAGAAGACAAGGTTCATCAGGGTTTGTTTGGGATGATAGGTTTCTTCAAGAAGAAATAAACAAGATGAACCAGAATCAGAATCAACAAGAACAAGAAGACAAAGATGAGATCAAAGAGATGAACCGTGATGCAGCATCACCACAGCTTGGACCAATCAATACTGTTCAGAGAAGTCGTTCTAACGGTGGAGGACGTGGTTACCGTACCGGAAAAGTTTCTCCGGCGATTGAGCCCCCGTCTCCTAGGATTTCTGCTTGTGGGTTTTGTGGTGCTTTTAGGAAAGTAGGGGAGAAGAGGAAACCACCTAAGCATCGATCAAGGTAGTTTTTTTTTTACTGTTTTGTTGTATTTGTCGGTGGTTTGAAGCGGTGGTTGAAGTTACTGGAGATGGGATATTCCGGTGACTGTGCAAGGTTTATGCTCTTTTGTGTAATGGTAATTACTCAATTAATTAGTTAATTTAGGTTTGTGGGGTATAGTATAGTACCTAGTGGTTGAGTTCATCATGAATTCGTTTTGTTATGATTATTAGTAATTAAGATTTAAGAACATAATGATTATGAATCATGTTTTATTTTTGCTTTTGCTCACTTTATTATCAAAGCCTTTGTTTACACCGTCTACAATTAAAAGTTTCGACTATCTTCGAGTATACTCCCTCCCTCCAGTTTTAAATATAGGAAAAAATTTCTTTTTTAGGTTCATTGAGAAGTTAATAAAGAAATCTTTTCTTATATTTGAGACCGGAGGGAGTACATCCTCTAGCAAAAATCAATATTTTAGATTCATTCATTAAATGATGTATGTGGTCTATAATAAAGATCATATACATCATTAATTAAATGAAACTAAAGTATAGATTTTCACTTATAATAGTGACCGGAGAGTGTATATACTATACTATATTGGGAGCTGAATTATAGTAATGGAGATGAAATTGAGAGGACCTCTTCTCATAGCTAGTTGAAATTGAGAGGATCTCTACTTATATATAGCTAAGTAAATTGTAAGTACCGGATAGACAGACATAAACCTAGTCTCAAAATCTTAGTTGAACTTGAGTCAAGTCAAGGTCTTCTCAATTTTTGTATCCTCTCCATTTCTTCACTGGGAGAGATATAGACTTAAAAAAATTGGAAAAAGTAAAAAATAATTAATAATGGTGTGATTCACTATCTATTTTATGTGTCTATCTCTCTCCAAATTGTGTGCTTCCATTTATTTTATGGAATGAAGAGGATCCTAACTCGTTGAACTTGGGCATGCAACAACATTGATTAGTGAAGTTTGCCGTTCATTTGGGTCCCACAGGATTTAAAGTATTAGTTTCTGCAGTTGCACGTGGAGAAGATAATTGATTCATGCAAAAAATAAAAAATAAAATCTTAATTCAACTAATAAGAAAACATCGATATTGTTAGGCCAAACACGATAAACAAAGGATGAATTTCAATCTACCACTTGTGCGTGTGAATTGTCGATAATTATTGTCATTTTATTTAGGGTTAATTAAGTTTTTAGTCCCTATAAATATTCACAGTTTTGTTTTTAGTCCCTATAAAATAAAATCACACTTTTTAGTCCCTATGACATTTTCCTTAAGCATTTTAGGGACCAAAACTGTTGATGGAAATTTTTGACAGGGACTAAAAGTGCTGATAGAAAATTTTATAAGAACTAAAAATGTTGATGGAAAATTTTATTAGGACTAAAAAGTGTGATTTTATTTTGTAGAGACTAAAAACAAAACTGTGAATATTTATAGGGACTAAAAACTTAATTAACCCTTTTATTTATCTATCAATATTGTTACAATATATTAGTTTAAGCATCCAAACAATTTAATTTATGTAATAATTTTTAATGTTAGTATACGCAAACGTAAAAAGTTTACTGAGTTGATTCCAGAAGAAGTTTATTGAGTACACAAGCTTATCATGAACATTTGTAAAATGGCAAATTCTATGGTATACCTAAATATTTGAGTGTATTGATACAACAAATCAATAAATTAATAGTTAAATGTATTATTTTTTTAAGAGAAAATTTGTTTTCTATCACCTATAATTATAATAATTAAATCTTATTTACCAAAAATGTTAACGAAATAAAAATTTAATTTTTTTGAATTTTTAGTACTCATAATAGAGAGTTTTGATTTTTTTTACAACAAAATGTAAAAAAAATTTGTATGATTTTTATAAACAATGAAATGAAATGATATTTTTTCTTATAAAATGACATTTTCTAAAATATAAATATTAACAAATAACTCTTTATTTCATAAAAATAATGGTTAATTTAAAATTTTTTAAAATAAGAGTACCGATACACCTTAATTTATGGGTGTACTGTAGAAGTTCCCTTGTAAAATTGTTTATCTAAACGAACCAATTTAATCCCAAGAAAGAACTTATGATCTTTTGATGTCGTTAATTGACTCACTCCGCTACAGTACAACCGATGATATAGAAGAATTCAAGCAGCAGACAACCTAGCTATAAGTATTACTACATATTTTCCAATGTTTAATTAATTAGAACAAATATTTTCTCAAAAAAGAAAAGAATTGATTAGAACAAACATGTGATACAATGGCACTTTTCTTAAAATTCAATTTTCATTGACAGTACAACCAAGATATAACTAGAAAAATTGAATTTAATTAATTCAATTTATACAACTTTGGAACAATTTGAAAATTACAAAAATGAAAAGATTCATTTTGAATAGCAAAGGGCTATTAATCAAGTGCAACAGACGAGCATTACAAGGAGGTATGAGAACTCTCAATAGTTTCTTAAACAACGAGTTATATTTACCTACGATTGGTGCTAGTATTGATATGTTTGAGGCAATGAAAGAAAAAAATAACTCTACTAGAATTTAGAGTATAGACATTATTTATTTTTTCTTTGAAAAAGAATTAAATTAAGAAATATTTATGGTAACCATTCATGCAGATGAAATTAGTAAAATTATCCATGAACATATTGAGCAATATAATACCGAAGTAAAAATTGTAAATACGGGTACTGTACTTCAAGTAGGCGGCAACATTGCTCGTATTCATGGTCTTGATGAAGTAATGGCAGGTGAATTAGTTGAATTTGAAGAGGGTACCGTAGGCATTGCTCTGAATTTGGAATCCAAAAATGTTGGTGTTGTATTAATGGATTATGGTTTGATGATACAAGAGGGAAGTTCGGTAAAAGCAATAGAAAGAATTGCTCAGATACCGGTAAGTGAGGGTTATTTGGGTCGTCAGAGAGTAACTTTCTTCCAAATCACAACATAATAATATAAAGTGGAATTGAAGAACACTACTCCAGTGAAGAAAAACAAAGCAATTTCAAAGTTCTCAGATGCCTTAATTGTCTCCGTATGAATTTATTTCATTAAGGGCACTTGATATTTTCTTCATGAAAAAAAGGACACTTGATAAGATATTACGGTTTTATAGCCTTATAAAATATGTTCTAATCTTTTGTTTAAATAAATGTTGTAATCTTTGCCAAGACAATATATTGCATGATACATAAATTTTGGTACGATACCATGTGCGACCGAATTATTGCATGGGTATTTCATAATTTATGATTAAGCATGTTAATATTATTACAATTATATTGTACTATTTATTATTAAATCAACTTTTTTATTTGGTATACTTTATTTTTGTATATTACGGTTGATAAGATCCGTGCGGAATGGTCTAGTTGAGTTTAGATGTTACTATCAAATATTAAAAAAAAATAAAAAAAATCAGAGTTCAAAATAAATAAACTCATAAACCTAAGACAGGTGTCGAATGTATGTGGTGGTGTTTTTTTGGCCTCATATGGTTGTTGGTTGGTTGATTTAGGAGTACATCCGTACTATAATAATGAAATGCTACGAAACAATCAGTTTAAACTCTTGTTAGATTTTGACAGAAAGTGTTCAGTTCAGCAGGTACTGTCTGTTATTGAAGAACCTCGTTGGTTAGAATGAGATCTTCTTCTTTTATTTCTATATATGTTATTATTACCATCTCCATTGTACTTGTTCCTTTACTCATCTACCATGCACAAGCACAATCACAACCACAAGGACTTGACTCTATTATCAAACTCCCACGTTCTGGGTCAACCCGAACCAGATCCAAATCCAGGCGGGTTCTTTCTATCACTCATTTTGGTGCCATAGGTGATGGTTTTCATAATGACACTCAGGTACTATGATACTGTTTTCCCTTGTTTCCTTGTTTTTTGTTTGAATTTGGACTTTGGAGGCTTGAGGTTTGAGTTTATTTGATGCTGTTGGTACAATTTTGTTAATGATTTTTATCATGTACAAAATGTAATTGTTGTTCAATCACAAATGCATTCATAGTCCACAAGGAAGGATGTTTTTGTAAGTGGGGTGCTTCTTTTTAAGATTCATAGCCACTCTGAATGTTAGATAATTTGTCTCATAGAGTTAGATATAGGATAAGTAAATTTTAGAATCTTCATCAATGATAAGTTGTTACCATGATATATTGATAAACAGGTTGCTAACTTTTCTATCTATCTTTTCAGGCCTTCTTGAAGGTTTGGGAAATTGCTTGTTCTCTTTCTGGATTCATCAATATTGTTTTTCCATATGAAAAAACTTTTCTTGTCAGTCCAATTGACATTGGTGGACCGTGTCGATCTAAGATCACTTTGAGGGTAAGCACCAAGAGTGTGTGAAATCTACCGGATTTTAAACAAATTTCTGTCATATGCATCTTTCAATTCTTGAATGAAATGTGTCGTATTGAAAATGTTTATTTACTTTTGACTATTTATTATTGGTTTTATAGATCATAGGAACAATAGTTGCACCACGAGACCCTGACGTATGGCATGGTTTAAATAAGCGCAAATGGATTTACTTCCACGGGGTGAACCACCTTTCTGTAGAAGGTGGAGGGAGAATAGATGGAATGGGACAGGAATGGTGGTCCAGATCTTGCAAGATCAACTCCACTAATGTATTGCTATCTCACAAACTTATTTTTGTATGTAGTTGAAGTTTATTCATCAGTTTAACGAAGTGATAATGACTTCAAAATCTCCTTTTGCAGCCATGTCTTCCTGCTCCAACGGTTAGTGGCGCTTCAAAATATGGAGCAAAACAGTTCATTTATCTACTCTGATGATACATTAGTTATGAATCTATTAGCTGAAATATGAAACTTCATGTGTAGGCCCTGACTTTTCATAAATGCAAGAGTATCAAAGTCAGAAACCTTATGGTGCTAAATAGCCAAAAAATGCACATCGCATTCACTAGCTGTATGCGGGTTGTTGCATCACGTCTCAAAGTATTAGCACCTGCCTCCAGCCCTAATACTGATGGAATCCACATTAGTGCTACAAAGGGTGTTGAGATTAGAGATAGTGTAATTAGAACAGGTGTGTTATCCTCAATCTAATGCAGTACTAGCGTTACTCATATTGGAAGATCTCAGTGATAGTTTAACATCTTATTTATTTTAAGGAGAATGCTAACCATTGCCCTTGGCATTGGTTAAAATACTAAAATAAGTAAGTTTATATCGAAAAATGGTTTAATTATTGCTCAGAAAAACATAAAGACTTGTATTTCCAAGACAATGTTTCTATTAATGGAATCCTTAACCATTGCCTTTAGGGCACTGGTTAGCAAGACCCTTATTTTAAATAGTAATAACATGTTAGTGTTTTAACAGTCAATCACATTTCAGAAATCATAGATACATGTTTTAGTAAAATATAGGATAAGCAGAAAGAAACTAGCGTAACAACGGATAAACTTTGAAGATATAAGGGCAGCCCGATGCACTAAAGCTCCCGCTTATGCAGTGTCCAGGAAGGGGTCCCACCATTTGGTGTATTGTATGCAGCCTTATCCTATTTTTTACACAAGGGACTGTTTCCAAGACTTGAACGCGCGACCTTTCAGTCACGTGATAACAACTTTACCGTTGCGCTAAGGCTCCCCCTACTTTGTAGGCATCTTAGAAGTTTTTAAGTTTTATGATTATCATTATTATTTTTGAATGTTTGGAACTAGTTGAATATGATATGCATGTCATTCCCTATATGATATTTTCAATTGTGTAGCTTTTAAACTTTGGAAAAGTTTAAAGTTGTAAGGGAGAGAGGGAAAAAGGCATGTGCAACCAACCTGAACTGAACAAGAAACCAACAATAATGTAACATTGAAACACCATAAAAATGTGTAAATCATTTATAAGATCAGAGAAATGTGTAACATTGAAACACCATAAAAATGACTACTTTCATTACCGTTTTGTAGAAGTTCCAGAATAAACTTAATGATCAAGTAATGTGTCAGAAGACAAACATTTCACTGCATTATGTCCCATTTCAGGTGATGACTGCATCTCCATAGTCAGAAATTCTTCACGGGTCTGGATCCGAAATATTTCCTGCGGTCCAGGTCATGGCATAAGGTGAAAGTAATGTTCACTTTTAGTTCATTAGGATACCAAGTAGTATAGATTGTATAATTCTTAACCGATACTTGAACCTATTTTCAGCATTGGTAGCTTAGGAAAATCAAACGTATGGGAGAAGATTCAAAATGTAATTGTTGATGGAGCTTATCTTTACAACACTGATAATGGGGTGAGAATCAAAACATGGCAGGTAACTTTCCTCGTAACCGTATCATTTTCATTCTCATTATATTTCACCCAGTGATGACAAGTCTATTGAGTCAAGCCAAATTTTCTTTAGGGTGGGAGTGGTTTTGCCTCCAAGATCATATTCCAGAATATCTTAATGGAAAATGTGTCCAATCCAATAATAATAGATCAGTACTACTGCGATTCACGACATCCATGCAAGAATCAGGTATTGAATTTTAAGATATTTTTGCAGGGTTTTTTTGTATGTCTGCATGCTCATGTACTGACACTATTAATAGTCAGTTATTTTTTTGAGAGGATAGCCTATATAGTTTTGAATGATTTGTAGAATATAATAGCTGATTTCACAATTTCCATCGATTATAATCATGTCAGTGACACACATTCCTGTCAATCTCCAGCAAGGATCAAATTAATGAAGTTTCATAATAATTTAATTCAACTGAAGATATTATGCTGTAAAAATTTAATGTCATGGATCGTGAATCGTGATGCAGACTTCTGCTGTTCAAGTGGGGAACATATCCTTCATTAATATTCTAGGAACTTCGGCCACCGAAGAAACCATTAAATTTGCTTGCAGTGATGCTTCTCCATGCGAAGGACTATATCTGGAAAATATTTTTCTTCGATCATACTTTGGAGGAAATACAAGATCATATTGTTGGCAAGCTCATGGTTCTGCTCAGGGTTATGTGTACCCTCCTGCCTGCTTTTCGACAAGTAGTGATTTAATTAGACAGAATGTCTTGTTAGAGCCAAATCCTGCTATTAATTCTGTCTGAACAGAAGGTATTTTGTACATAATAAAACAAGTAGATGAACTCCTTGATATCTATTTTACAGGGTATTCAAGGTCTTGTTAGAGTCATATGGTGATAAGTGTCTGTATTCATAATCCATATGAATGCATGCACTTGCATTATTGAATTTGAACTATTTTCTTGGTAGTGTTATCTTTTTTACAACGTAGTTCCAGTTATCTGTTCTGTCTCGTGTAATCGCTAACGTCGATTGAATGAATGCCTAAAAAAAAAAATGCTAAATCGTAAGGTAAAAACAAAGTTGACAAAAAACAAGTTAAAACTAATTTGAATGGTTTTAAACAACTTGTGTACCAACTTCATCCATTGTAAGAGCAAATTCTCCTGCATCTCCATAGGATCACTTCTATGGAATAAGTTGCAAATCACACTCATTAATATATTCATGCCATAAGAAAAGATAGAAAAATACTTATTTTTACTAAATCAAAATTACTGCAAGAAACATAGAAAGTTACGTGATATAGTTCTTTTTCATCTATTCATCTTGTTTTCTTGTAAAATTTTGTGTTAGGTCTAACTCAATCTTACGAAAACAATTTGTAAGGTGAGACCGTCCCCACATATAAACATATGCTTAAGTCATATGTTTTTTAATGTGGGACTTTTAACACACTCTTCATGCGAAGATTTGGAGTTTGACCCGATAGCGAAATGGATTCAAGGTTTTTCATGTTTTTGCAACTGTGACATAAACACGTCATTTTTTAGTACATCATGTTTTTTAAATATTGTAATCTTCTGGTTTCAATTACATCCTCTTAAACACCAATTTTTTTTTTTTTTTTTTACAGTAAACACGTCTTCAATTTAATAAAAATAATTGCTATGATGTTTTAAGTACGGGTATTTTTATTATGTAGAATAGTTGGTGTTCCTTTATTTCATTAGACAAAATGTCTTGTTAGAGTTAAATCCTATTATTCATTAAGTCTGAATAGAAGATATTAACGATTAGATGAAGCTCTTGATATCTACTTTGCAGGGTATTAAAGGGAAAGTCTGATATGGTGATTGTTAAATAAAACATCAGTTTCTTATTAAATAAAAATAGTTTTGCAGCCATATTCTCTCTATTACGTTCTATTCTTTTATATTCTTCCTGTTATTCAAAACTAGAAAACTACAATGACTTGTGTTGAATAAGTCAGAAGATGCGAACAAGAGGTATAAACAGCCAACTATGCCTGAATGGCATAATAAGAAAAGCTCAGCAAAATCAGTATGCCTATTATTGAATGAAACTTAATTTTAATGAATAGATAAGAAAGTAATAGCAGATTGCAACAGGATAATACTAATTTGAGGAAATTTACTAATGATTTGAATCAGATGCTCTTAATGGATCAGATTCTGGACTACATTATAAGGTCTACAAACGTCAACTTTTCACTAATGTTTTGAATCAAAGGCAGCTCCAGTTTTAAGCTCAGGGGCCAAGTTTGAGGCACCCACGGCACGGGCAAGAGACATATTGATGTTTTCCCAACTTCTGAAAGTTCTAGGTACCATCTTATCAACATATAGTGTTCCATCTAGGTGATCGCACTCATGCTGTAAAATCCGAGCTTGCCAACCAGAAGCATTTATTTTGATTGGCTCACCATATCGATCAAAACCTTCAACCTCAACATCAAGGTACCGCTCTACCACAGTTTGAAATCCATGAACACTGCAAAATGTTATTGCAAATGAAGTTAGTGTAACCTGGACATATGTAGTTATGCACACATTATTGCCCCATAATAAATCACACAAAACTCACACATGCATATGGTTGGTTGTAATTTGATGATTTGGTTGTAATTGCTTCAAAATTGATCCCATCAAATTTTCCTTATAATGCCAAAGTAAGTCAGAAAAGAACCTGGTCTCATAAAATTTCAAGACATCACTAAAAAAAGGGCTAACAGTATACTATCAAGAATTTAGACTGACATTTTAAATATTCAATGAAGATATACACAATTCCAAAATATGAGCATGAAAAAACGGCTTGTCAGTTTTGAAATTGCGAGTATGGAAACAAAAAATGAAAAAGTTGTAAGAAAATTATTGCCACACCTCAAGCACCCTTCAAAAAAAAGAAAAGTCCTGTTGCTCTTGATCTTTAGCTTGGGATTCAGAATCAGAATCACCTGCGACAGTCAGGAGAAGTAGAGAACTATATTAATGTGTATTATTCAAGTAACAAATCTCATACAAAACTAAACTATAAAAATGTCCTTTCAATGGTATCTTTTTGTTCAAATATCTTATGGCCAAACATTACATACCAAAAGATCAAAAGGTCTTCTATCTATTATTTTGTTCACCTCGTCGGTGTAGTCACTAAGATTTTCTTTTGGTTCCTCCAAAACAATTATCTGCATACATAATAGACACAGATAAACATTATTTTTAGTACTACAACAAACAAACTATGCAACACAACACCAACACTTAGGGGGTGGGAATAGGCTAGGCTTTGCAAAGCCTGCCAAATTTATGAAGATTCAAAGGAAGAAGATGAGGAACATCTTCATCATATTTCTGAATTTTTTCATTTTTAATAAAAATATATTTTTAAAAATAAAATTATGTATTTTTTAATAAAAAAATGAGAAAAAAGATGTATATGTGCTTTTAAGAGAGATAAATGACCTAAACGGGAAACAATAAAGATAAAGGATCAAAGTGTTACAAATAAATAAGATTAAGGACCCTTAATGTAATCTTGCCTTAATTATTATATTTAAGTGTTCAATCTTAATTAATTTAATGTAATCTTGCCTTAATTATTATATTTAGGTGTTCAATCTTAATTAATTTACACTACAGGACTGGCTTAGAACAATTAAAATTTCACATCAAATTTCTTTCATCTGAATGTCCATAAATTTATCAGTTACATTCATAAAATTTCTCTTCTTTCCGTTTTGATTGTTCAATTTTGTCGTTCCAAACTGCCGCAGTTTTCAATTTTCGTGAGAATCGTCGTTCTTCGTTTGATTCCAAATATTGTGAGAATTGCCGTTATTTCTAGAACCACGTCAGGTATGGAGACTTAATTTTTCTTTTTGATTTGATTTTTCTTGGTTGTGAGGTAGTTAATTATAACAATTGATTAAGTCATCTGTTGTACTTTGAGGACTGCTAGCAAGTGTTGCCGCTGCGATGTTGTGGGAGTTTCCTAGCATTTTTTCGGTTGCTGTTGAAATGGTTATGTCATGAGGCTTTTGTTCTATTGTTTTGATTTAAAGGCTTTGACTGATAGTGAGGCAGGTCTATGCGTATTAGCATATTTTATTAGGTTGACTGCTTAAATAAAAAAAAGCAAGTCACGATACCGATACCTGATGCGGTTCTAGAAACAACGACAATTCTCACTATAATTGGAAATTGCGGCAGTTTGGAACGATAAAATTGAACAATCAAAATGGAAAGAAGAATGAAAAAGAAACAAGAATCGATCAACAGGGAAGAATAAAGAAGAAGAAATTTGAATGAAGGAGATATTTTTCCTCACGTTCGGGGTTCTGGAATGGAAGAAATTTTATGAATCTAAGTGATGAATTTAAGGGTATCCAAATGAAAGAAATTTGATGTAAATTTTATTTGTTATAAGTCTTATAGTGTAAATTAATTAAGATTGAACACCTTATAATATAATTAAATAAAAATTAAAAGTTACCTTATGATTAAGATTAACTCTTTTATTTTTAGAAAAAAATAACTCATTTATTTAACATTTAATATTGCCTATGTATATTACATTTTGATTGGTTGATATCATGAGAAGGTAATTACCATCTAAACAAGAGAGGTAATGTAGACCTCACCGTTCAAATATCATTTCTATTTTGTATATTGTTTTGTTATCTTTCTTAAAAAAATAAATGTATATCATCTAAAAACACATTTAAAAAGTCAAATGTATTTTATCATCCGCGGAGTAAAAATTAAATCTTAAAGAAGATTGTATTTCTTTTGCATTTAAAATGTCTCTAGTTTTTTTTTAAAGAAAAGTGCTTATAGCATATCATTAATAAGAGGTATATCAATACACTTGGGTATAACAAAATGGGACTAGTTGAGAAAGTGGCTTCCTTTGCTAATGCACGAGCAACACGTTTGATTGTCTCGGACAAAACTCTACCTGGAAGCTTGTAAACTGAGTTGAGAAAAGATCCCTACAAGCTGTGATAATATGGCTGAATTCCATAACATCAGTCTGTCTTGAATGAAAAGCGTCGACTGTTGTCTTAGAATCAACCACAAAATCCACGTTGTCAAATTGTATATCATGGATCCATTGCATCACTTGGAGCAGACATGTTACTTCACCGGTTGCAACTGGGAACATAGGAGAGAAGCTCATTGTCTTTGCCAAGACAAAAGCACCATGCTCATCTCGCAAACACATACCAATTCCCGTCCGATTATATTGTGCAGAAAAGGTAGCATCAATATTGCATTTGTATCGACCCGGCTGAGGTTTCTGCCACCGATTCTGGCCTGCTGTTGCTGCTCGTTCAGATTGCGCATCCACTGTATGAGACGCCACGCTGCAGTTCACATTGCTGTTCCGCATCAGTTGTTGTTGCGCTGTCCTGCTGTTCCATTCACAGGTTGCCAGCGAATCTGATCTGCTGTTCCTGTCAATCGAATTGGGCCTGCCACTGTATGTCCCTCCCGCGTGATTGTGTAACTACTGTCATGAGTCGTATGTGTGCTTGCTGTCCCGCTGTTTCTGTTAGCAATCTGCCAGTTCTCCACCAATTGACGTGCTCACTCTACAATTTGACCACATGATTCATTTTCATTCTTCCAAAACTTTAAGTTGCGATGCTTCCATAAACTCCACACAAGAGCGTTCTGATGACAGTTCCTGCAAAAGCATGCTGAACATCGTCCCAAAGACCGGACATACGCCATACCTGAACCGCAACTGGCCATTCAAAGAAAACATGTTCAAGGTTTTCTGCCATATGTCACAGCTCACACACGTTGTCAGGCATTGAACGCCTTTATCCTGTAACTGTACTCTAGTTGGTAAACAACCTCAACATATCCTCCACATCAGGTTCTTTAATTTCGGGGGTACTTTAAGACGCCATATTCCAGACAAATAACCCGAACATTGTAAGTGAGTAGTATCAATTAGATTCTCCACGCAAAGTCTGTACGCGCTCTTCACAGAATACATTCCATTCTTTTCCGCTCTTCACAGAAAACATTGAAAAAAAGTAACGTGTAAAGGCTTAGTAAATACATCAACCAGTTGTGATGAAGAAGGCACAGGGTGGAAGTGTATGATGCCTTGTTGAATCTTCTCTTGGATTATATGACAATCAATCTCAATATACCTAATTCTCTTGTGGAAGGTGGAGTTATGAACAAGATAAATAACAGAGACATTGTCACAATAAACTGCAGAAGGAGCATCAATGGAGCTGAGCCAAAACACTATATTCAGCCAGCTCCTGAAAACGATCTTGAGACTATGTTTTGCTTCTTAGATTTCAAAAATACCAAAGAACGAAGAAAATCATAATATCCGGTAATAGATTTTCTAGATTTGAGACAAGAAGCTAAATTCGAGTTAGCAAAACCAGAAAGTTGAGTGGAGCTGTGCAGGGGCAGATTTGAGGTAACGCAAAACACCAGTTGTAGTTTGAAAGTGAGTCAAGAGGCTTAGCAACGAGCTGAATCAATTGCTGAACTATGAATAAGATACCAGAACTTGTGGTGGTGAGGTATAGAAGCCTTCCAATCAAACAACGGTAAGCAGAAGCATCGGCATAGGGAGAGCTCCCCTCACTGCAGAGTTTATTAGACGGATTGTAGGGAGTGTCGGAAGTCCGAGAGGCAAGTAAACCACTGTCCTCAAGGAGTTCTAATGTGCACTTGCGTTAGTTAAGTGAAATACCTTATTTTTAGAGCAAGCTACCTCTAGACTATCCAAAAATCATAAGGAACAAAGGTTTTTTATTCTGAATTTACTGTCCAGCAGTGCTTTAACAGAAACAATTTCTGCATGTGCATGCAGTGATGGACTATTAATAGTTGTAGTTATTTTTTGAAGACATATCCCGTATATTTTTGAAAGATTTTATGATTCGTCTAATAAACTCTGCAGTTGGTTTCCCTTGTTTATATAATAATGTTAATGACATGTTCCTATCAATCTCCAACAAGGATTCAAAGTTTCAACTAATGTTAATATCGATGTTTTGTAATAATTTAATTTCACTTAAGTTAAATATGTTGTGACTTGTGAGTATGTAATGTCCTGCATTGAATATCATTCATTAATATTCAAAGAACTTCAGCCACTGAAGAAACAATTAAATTTGCTTGCATTGATGCTCTCCAATTTGAGAAAAGCTAAGCAAAATAAATATCCTTACAATTGAAACATATATTTAATGAATTGATCATAAAGTAATAGCTGATTGCAGTAACATATTGCACCAGAATAATACTAAAAAATTGAAGAAATTTACTAATTCCCATACTGATACCATTTCTAACTTAATGAATCAGATCCACATTATAAGGTCTACAAATGTCAACTTTTTACTAATGTTGTGCTTATGAAACTTGTTTTGAATCAGAGGCAGCTCCAGTTTTAAGCTCGGGGGCCAAGTTTGGGGCACCCATGGGCAAGAGACATATTACAGTTTTTTCTGAAAGTTCTAGGTACCATCTTATCAACGTATAGTGTTCCATCTAGGTGATCAGACTCATGCTGTAAAACCCGAACCTGCCAACCAGATGCTTTCCTTTTGATTGGCTCACCATATCGATCAAAACCTTCAACCTCAACAACAAGGTACCGCTCTACCACAACACGAAATCCTTCAACACTGCAAAATGTTATTGCAGATGATGTTAATGTAACCTGGACATGTGTAGTTATGCACACATTATTGACACATAAATCAGACAAATATAGAGTTAGCCAGAATTACCACTTTTTCAAAATTACGACAACATTAAAAAGGATATTACCTACACCGATAAACAATCAGACAAATTCAATTAAATCCAATCAGGATGGAGGAAAAACTCACTCAAGCAACGGCAGATTTACAATAAGAGGCCTGGATAATGATAATAAGAGATTCGATTGTTTTGTTACACATGCTGAATGCCCCCTTTGGTGAACTGAACCCATACTTCTTAGAATTTGAACTAGGTCTAGCCAAACTCTACAAAACCGGTTTATAAAGTGAGGGATACATCCCACTTATAAACACTTTTTTGGGCCATATCGCATGGAATGCGAGACTCACAAAAAATATCAATGGCACTTCAACATCGACAAAAAGAAAAATTAGTATTGCTTAAATTAAAAGCTCAAACCTACACAAAAAGTAATGGATATTGGATCTCACTATTTTTTTTAAAGGCGTAGACAAGAAAAACTAACAGAAATTCATACCAGAAGTTAAAATAGGTTGAGTAAATTGAACTTAAACATAGTCCAGCTGAGTAAACTTTGGCAACCCTTATTTTATTATGAAAACATCCGTGCAAATCCAAACAACCATGTTATGAAACAAACATCAGCAATTCTATGGTGTTGGTTACATGGATGCACCGGTTGATGAGTCCTTGTAAGTGAAAGACAATAAGGACTTTACTACTTTTAGCCTATAGGCAAAATGATAACTTAAATCATATCAACACTGAAGAAATTGTTCATGTGGAATAATTTGTTTGATGATCCAATAATAAATTAACACTTGTATTCACATGTTTGCGCTGTTGACTTTCGGTAAATTATTTTTAAAAAAAAAAATCTTACAAATGTGCAATTTTCTAAAAATTAGTTGGGGTTAGAAATTCTTCACGGGTATGGATCAGAAATATTTCCGGTGGTGCAAGCCATGACAGAAGGTGAAAGTAATATTCACTTTTAGTTCATTGTGGTGCAAGCCATGGCAGAAGGTGAAAGTAATATTCACTTTTAGTTCATTGGGGCAATAAGTAATATAAATTTTAATCGATACTAGAACTTATCTTTACAAAACTAGTAGTGGGGTGAGAATCAAAACATGATAGATAAATTTCTTGGTAATTAGCATTTTCTCTCATTGTATGTGATTTAGTGCCTCCAAGACTACATTCCAGAATATTTTGATAGAAAATATGTCCAATCCAATAATAATAGATCAATACTACTTGTGATTCATGACATTCATGCAAGAATCAAATATTTTTGCAGGGCCGTTCTGTTAATCTGCATGTGCATGCAGTGATGCATTATATAGATTTTATGATTCGTAGAATATAACAGTTGGTTTCATAATTTCCATAGTTTATATAATCATGTCAATGACACATCCCTGTCAATCTCCAACAAGAATTCAAAGTTCAAATTAATGTAAATATCTATGTATTGTACAATTCCAATTAAGGTAAATATGCCGTGAGTGTGTAATGTACTGCATTCAATGCACACTTCAGCTGTTCAAGTGGGGAACATATCCTTCATTAATATTCAAGGAACTTAAATCATTGAAGAAGCAATTAACTCTCCAATTTGAGAAAAGCTAAGCAAAATCAATACCCCTATTATTGAAACATATATTCAATGAATTGATCATAAAGTAAGAGCAGATTGCAGTAACAACTTGCACAAGGATAATACTAAAACTTTGAGGAAATTTACTAATTCTCAAAATGACACCATTTCTAACTTAATGGATCAGATTCTGGACTACATCATAAGGTCAAAAAATGTAAATTTTTCACTAATGTTGTGTATATGAAACTAGTTTTGAATCAGAGGCTGTCCCAGTTTTACGCTCGGGGGCCAAGTTTGGGGCACCCATGGGCAAGAGGCAGATCCACGTTTTTCCAACTTCTGAAAGTTCTAGGTACCATCTTATCGACATATAGTGCTCCATCTAGGTGATCACACTCATGCTGTAAAATTCGAGCCTGCCAACCAGAAGCATTTATTTTGATTGGCTCACCATATCGATCAAAACCTGTAACCTCAACATCAAGGTATCGCTCTACCACAGCTTGAAATCGATCAACACTGCAAAATGTTATTGCAGGTGATGTTAATGTAACTAGGATATATGTAGTTCTGCAAACATTATTGCCACATAAATCACAAAAATATGGAGCAAGCCAGAATTACCATATTTTTAAAATTTTGACAATGTTAAAAACAATATTACATAACTGATAACAAATACAACAAGTTCAATTAAACCTAATCAGGTTAGAGGGAAATCTCTTACAAACATGGCATATTTACAATCAGAGGACTCAATAATGATAATAAGAGATTCAATTGTTTTGTTACACACGCTGCTTGCCCTCTTTGGTGAACTGCACCCATGTTTGTACATTCTACTTAGAATTTGGATTGGAGCTAACTCAACCCATTACAAAACCGGTTTATAAGGTGATGAACGCATCCCACTTATGAACACTTTTTGGGCCATATCACATTGATTGTGGAACTCACAACAATACTCATGGCAACTTCAATATCGACAAAAGAAAATAAAACAAAGCTCAACCTCCGCAAAAGGTAATGGATGTTCGATCTCGTTTTTGTTTAAAAAAAGGACAAGAAAAGCCAAGAGAAGTTCATACCAGATGTTAAAACTAAGACATACATAGGTTGAGTAAATTGAACTTAAGCATAGTCCACCTGAGTATACTCAGGTAACCCTTATGTTGTGAAAAAATCCATGTGAAAGCAAACAACCATGTTTTGAAATAAAAATAAGCAATTCTGCTATGCATTGGGTTACATGGATGCCAACTTAGATGTATCATCAGTTGAGGAGTCCTTGTAAGTAAAAGAGAATAAAGACTTTGCTACTTTTTAGCTTTTAGACAAAATAATAACTTAAATCACATCAACACTGAAGAATTCGTTCATTTGGAATCACACACACATGCATAAATATACATGTTAAGAGAAATCATTTTATGATTTGGTTGCAATTGCTTCAAAATTGATCCTATCAAATTTTCCTTATAATGCTAAAATCGGTCAGAAGCCAACTCCACTTAGTGGGATAAGGCTTGGTTGTTGTTGTTGCTAAAGTAAGTCAGAAAAGAACTTGGTCTCTTGAAATTTTAAGCCATCACTAAAGAAAGGGCTAACAGTGTACCATCAAGAATTTAGACTGACATTTTAAATATTAAACCAAGATTTGCGCATTCCTAAATATGACCATGAACAAATGGCATGTCAGTTTTGAAATTGCAAGTACAGCAACAGAAAATGAAAAAGTTGTTAGTAAATTATTGTCACACCTCAAGCACCCTTCAAAAAAGAAGGCAGTCCTGTTGCTCTTGTTCTTTAATTTGGGATTCAGAATCACCTGCATCAGTCAAGAGATCTACTGAATGAATGTTATTACTCAAGTAATATATCTCATGTACAAAACAATACTATGAATTTAATTTCAATAAATGAATGAACGATAGCTTCTTTTTTATGATGAACAAATGATAGCTTTTGAACATGCACTATTTGTCAAACACAATTAGCTACTTCTTAGAGAGTAAAAGACTAAAAGGCCCTTGAAATTGGACCGAGTAGCTGCATCCAGGTTTTGATCTCACCCCTCTGGTTTACAATAACTTGCATCTTATTGACTGCAACGCTATTCATAGCTAACTTCAAATTTCAAATCAGTGCTTGTATTTAATGTATATGCTCACTTTCCAATGCCAGTTCAGAAGAAACAATGAACTACTACTAGTTAATTTTACTAATTTGAGTGAGGAAAATATTTTCTAATCCTATATAGGGTGTCTCTCTCACTGATGGAGAGTCACAAATTGTAACAATTAAGCAATAGCAATTAATTGTAGTATAATGTGATGTAATCAAGTAATTATTAGATTTTTTTTTTTAAAGAAATAATTAATTCTTATATCTTCCAAATGACTCCAAGCTGTGGAAAGCTTGTTCTTTCAGCCAATATACCACTGATATATCAGTTAAAATAGTCCAATTCATGATTCCAGAATCTTTTGTATTATTTATCATATGATTTTTAGCTTGCATTGCATACCCCAGGTTACTTGGTGATCCACAAAGGCAGTTTCTCAATATTCATTCACAAGTAACATAACAAAAGAAGCTATCATTCATTCACTGATTCACATATCATATATGGAAACATACATACCAAAAGATCAAAAGGTCTTCTGTCTTGTGCTTTGGTCTCCTCCTCTGTGTTGTAACTAATATATTCTTCTTTATCCTCCAAAACTATTATCTGCATACATAAAATCAAAACACAGGAAAAACATGCTTAAGTCCAACAACATCAACCTATGTAAAACTGACACAGCGGGACTTCACATTAAAGGTGGGTGGTGTTCGACATGTGTTTGTGTCTGTTCTAGTCTAGAACACAGTCCTAGGATTCAGCGCCTAATGAGTGAGTGGTTACCTATGATTTATGGAAATGTGTGTAGAATATGCCTTTGCCCTAAATGTTAAGTCTCCTTTTATAGTGCTCCCCCTGCTAGGGTTTTCTAAAATTCCTGGGCTTCTCCAATCATTGTCAGACCCAATCCTAAATAGGGTGTGCATCCCATCAGATATTCTGTCTTTAGTTAGCAATGAGGATGACGAACAGAGTGGCGGTAGGTGGCACGTGGGGTATGGATAAATTACTCTACTAACTAATGACACTACGGTACCCTGGTCGGCCATGTTAGCGCTCTCCTATGGACAACTGTCCTGGTCAGCCGTAATAGACTTTCTTGACTAGGTTGTGGATTCCTCTAGTCAATCGTTCTTTGAATTTGTGGTTGGGTGTAACACAACTCCACAGAACAGGCTTGTAAGGTGAGCATTGTCCCAGTTATAAACACATGTCATCTCTCATTCAATATGGGACTCTTTTAACACACTCACTTACGCCCGGCACTATTGAGCTTGGTGCGTGAATATAAATGGTGGGTGGCTCGATAGCGAAACTTGATGGCAAAGTGGTCCAAACGATCTTGGAGGAGTCTCTAATACCATCTTACAAAATCTGCTTGTGAAGTGAGGACTACTCCCACTGATAAACACTTGCTGTGCCATCTCTCATCAAATGCGGGACTCTTACGGTTGTCCCAGACCCCATTGTCTTGTCTTTGAGGCACCGACCTCAAAGTACCTAACAAAGTCCAATAGGGTCAAGATTACCTCCATTAGGAAAAAAAATACTTGGGAAAACAATGTAAAGATCAGTCAAGATCTCCACATTATAGTTTTGTTTTAAAGGAGAGAGTTCATTTCGTGTCCAACATGATACTAACAAAAGTTACAAAACACATGTAGTTAAAGTCGATTACTCCATTTTTTAAAATTAAGTGTTGACATATAAGCTATGAAGCACTAACACAAACACAGGACATGAAACAGACACTAGTAGTATCACTTATAATAATGTGGGAAAAATGACATAACTCAGTGTAATTAAATGTGTCGGTGACGATTACAACAACAAGGAAAAGCACATTTTTGATTCATACCCTTAAGGAGATACCAATTTGTGGGGCAGCAACACCAACTCCAGGGGCATTTCTCATGACAAAAATCATTTCATCGATAATATTCTGAATCTTGTCTGATTTAATCTCACTGTGATCAACCTCACGTGCAGGCTCATGAAGAACTGGATCACCTGCTTTTACAATGTAGGGAAATTTATTCACAGTTTTCCTTAGTAATGATGTTTCTGAAGAAGAAGGTGATGATAATGTTGAACCGAACTTCCAAAATTTGGTATTCGATAGTTGAATTTTGTTGTTACAACTAGAAGATGAAGATGATACGACACCGTTTGAGACCACCGGCTTCGGAAAAGCACGTAAACGCCACACCAGCCGCCGCGCTGCTTCCATGTTCGGTTCAGAAAAGTTGACTCAATTCAAAACCAGTACTTCATATTTGACCCGAACCGGACCAATTTTTCAATATTTTAGTTCTTTTTTTTTGTTCAAGATCTTTTATCTTCTTTTCACACGTGGGAAAAAAATTACTAGAGTTATCTTAAATTAAACTTTGAGAGGACGAGTGTAATTTTGCATTTTTTTTTCAAAGCTTAATTTCTGCGTCATGAGTTTAGCTTAGTTGGTATGAACAATACATAATATATGGGTTCGGGGTTCAAACTCTGGTCACAACAAAAAAACCTAACTTTTGCATTGAAGTTATCAAAATATATTATCATTTTAGACTGATATTTCATTTGGTCCTTAGTACTCCTTCCGTCTCATATCAAGTGACACAGTTGACTCCGTCATAGATACCAATGCATATGTTTTATCTTTAAATATCTATTAGATAAAATTATGAAAATTTAATTAATATTTTGATAATATTCATCGAGATAGATTCAACAGCAGCATATATGATATTATTTATTTTTGTATATTAATAGAAAAATATGGTTCATGTCAATAATGCACATTGTTAAATAGATCATCTAATATGGGACGGAGAAAGTATAAAAAAAAACCAAATCAAGATAGTGATTAATTGTTACAACTTTTTGAATGTTTTACAAATATACTCTCATAGAAATTTGGAAAGTATTATGTATATCCACTTATATTAAAAAGACAGATTTAAATTAGGGTTCAAAAAATCTTTTACACAATAAATACACATTAAAATTGCAACTTTTACTTATAAATAGTATGAATGATATTTTTAAATTATGTTAGGGATCGGAAGGAGTGTAAAAAAAATACCATATCATTATAAAATATATATTATTTAATTATTATTTTTGTAGTGATTATGAGTTCAAATCTGTTTTTTTTTCTTTTTGAAGGTGATGATTCTAATCATGGTAATGAGATAAATAAGTTGATTCAAATCATGGTACTATATTTGTATTACTATAGCATTCTAGCATTTGGAATTCGAATCAAGAGTTACCATGATTCGAATCATGCTAGCTTTTTCAGTCTCGTATGTTGCACCCTGGATAGCTTGATTTAGGAGTGGTAAAAATACTCATGCCCACGGGTATCCGTTGGTAAAATCCGTCACGGGCACGGATAGGTATTTGATTATCCATCATTATATGGATACGGATACGGATTTGATTGTACTTATACCCACGAGTACCTATACTCGATAATAAATTAAGTAAATTATTAAAATATGTTTATATATCTTATCTTATTACTTAAAGTTGCTACCTTATTGAAGGAAATTTACCGCCCATCTAATATTCTTCATTAATAACCTATTTTTATTTTTGATTTTTTTAATTCATCTTATTAAGTTCACCATTTCTACTCATTCATATCATAAAACATATCACATGGATTATGTAAGAATCATGAATTTTCTATGGATTATGTATGATTTATGAAATTTTGAATAGATTATGTATGGATGTTTAAAAGTTGAAGTTTTTTGTAATTAAAAAAAGTTATTATTCGTACAAATAAATAAATAAATTGAAAAATTCATGGATACCCATGAATACTCATGGATACCTCAATACCCGCGGGTACCTATATAATGGGTACCCATGAGGTACGGGACGGACACGAGTATCATATTTATTCAACGAGGCGGAGACGAGTATCATGCTATCTGTACGTACGCATGGGTACCCATTGACATCCCTAACTTGATTTCAATATTAAAAAGGTCATATAGGATGATTCAATTCATGCCTTTTTATAAATATAAAAAACACATTTGCAAAATCATTTTCTGTCAAAAAAAATTTGCAAAATCATTTCATAACGAATTGAAAAACAAGGGATTTCGAGTTAAGAGTGTACTGTGAGCAATTTTGGGTTGGAGAACACATTGTAAACACCTTGGACAATTAGAAATCAATAGGGAAAGGATTGAAGTTTTTTCTATTGAATAATATAGTGAAAATCATTGAGGAATGATTGGAAAGAGGAGAAATTAGGGATTGTTCAACTTGAGCAATTGGGCTAACTTCTTATGATCATTTATAATTTCTTATAAAGAATTATTGAATCAATTATTGAATCAAAGAATTGTTTCTCCCACTTATGTAGATTATCTTTTTTGAGCCGAGCTGCTTAACAAACAACGATGTTCAAAAACAAACAACGATGTTATCCCTCAAATCTCTATCTTTGTTCTATGATTTGATAGTTTAAAAATTCCATTTGCACTAAGATTCTAGATTTGTTCTTGGTTGAAACTTTAATTTTTGGATCATTTAATTTAATTGTCATTGTCATTGTTATTTGTTCAATTTTTCTTGTTGAATCTTTATGCATGTTCACAAAATAATTGTTCTGGTTTTGTCCATGCCACTATGATCCATGTCGCTTTCACGATACTATTCGACCTCGTGCACAAAGTAACAAATGATCAAGAGATGAGAAAATTATATATTAAACGATATTGTATATATTCTAAAATCTTTTTTTACATACTTAAGCATTTGTATTATGTATCACACACGTTTACATATATGTCTAAAATACTATATTAATAGAATACCAAAAAAAAAAAAAGGTAAGTTAGTTAGTTCTTTTATGTCACAACGTCTCTTTTCAAATAAATATAATGGTAGTCAATTACTACCACTATAAAATCAATGACAATGAAAGATGGAAGCTTAATCTAGAACTTGTCATAAGATACTCTTATATCATCCTCAACTAAGAGTCTTTTTAAGTTAAAAAATCTTTTCATCTTGACAAGTTTCATCATTAATTAGGAGAGATTGACGTGACAAAATGTTTCTAAGACGATTGTTTGATGAAGCAACTCATCTTAACAATATTTTGAGGAAACTAAGGGACATCATAAGTTCTTAATAATTTGTTCATTAGAGAAAAAAAAATGAATGGTTGTTTTAAAATGATAATGTGGATTCCACTTAAACTAACAATTACAATTTACACCATTGAAAATGCTCTTCAATAAGGGAGACACAACTTTCTCAACAAACCTTTTTGGCATTTTTAAGAAATGTATAGGAAATGGTAGAGGTGTGGACATAATTAAGAACCCAATGTTGGACGGCAGCTTCCCATGTCTCTCAATCAAAGCCACAGATGGGCATCACATGCCTATCTTCATTATTTAATTTTCATTGCTTTGAAGAACCTTATTGCATGCAATGCATCTATATAATTTACTATTTATTTATTTACTTATGGTCTATGAAGTTTTGGTATAGATGCGTACTAGATTACTTAATGTTCCCCCATTAGTTTAAGAATTCAATTAAATTAGCATTGGTGTAATTACTAGCTAGCTAGCATCCTAACCATCTTCCAAGCAGGCATTAATCCACATGACCGTGTCTTAAGCCGTAAGATTAAATTGACTATACTCTGCTTCACATGGCACAACTGTTTCATTTGAGACTAATGATGAGTTGCTTATTAAAATCTATTTGACTATTGAAGCCTTCAAACTTTAGAAAAGGCAATTTCATTATTAAAATAAAATAAAATTCAGTTCATTAGTATTATAATGTTCAAATGTTTATATTGTCAATATGTATTATTTTTTAATTACACTCTATATATAATAAAAGTTATGCTAACAAGCATGTTTAGGACACTTATTAAGAAAATAAAAATAAAAATATGATAAACGTATCGCTATGAAAAAATAAACCTAATACTGCCTACTTTTGCCTTAAACCAAGAACAAGATAGAATTTTTAAAATTTTATGCAATCCAAAACACTAATCAAACAAAAAATACCATCTATATAGTTGAAGAAATGGGATATATGAGGTCATACCTACCGATTGAGGAAGCATTAAAATTTCTTCAACAAATAGACAAATGTAATTTTTTCCTATGGGATTGACACCATACCCATTTACTACGCTAAGCATATCAAACCGACTAGATATTCTCAGCACCTTTTTGCTTGCCTCCTTTTTTTAACTTTGGTTTGTAGGTGTTACCATTGTGTGGGGACAAGGTGAAAAGTCATCACAAAGATTGATGAGAAAAAAATGATTATATAAAAAGTCCAAATTTTATATTACAATTTTGTTAAGTGACATCAACCGAATTTATTAATGACTAATCTCCGTGAAATAAGCTAGTTACTTTTAGCAAGATCTTTCCGTTCAACCACATTTTTTATGATTAAAATTTAAACTCGAGATATTGTTTAAAAGATCCGAGTCCAATTTAATACATACCAATATAATTTTGGTTATCCAAATTAGAACGCACGTACACATGTAATTAATTAATATTTATCTCTCTTGTGTATATATAAGGAAGCACATGAGTCTGTCCATGAAGCATCCAATCCATTGTAACACAAGCCATAAAGATATAGTTAGGCTTTGACATTCAATTAGAGAAAGTCATATCAACATGAGAAGGAGCTACATCCAACCATCATCAGATCTCAAGAAAATAGAGGAAAAAAACACCATCAACTTGAGAGAGAAGATGAGAAACTCATCAACTTCATTATCATCATATGATCATAATGAGGTAAAGAAAGTTGAGGACTCCTTTGAAACAAATAAGAAGCTAGAGAGGAAGACTACAGAAGACATCAATGCCAGTGCTGATGCCTTCATCAAGAATTTCAGGAAACAACTCGTGATTCAAAGGCTTCAATCCATTGAGAATTATGAGAAAATGCTTGCAAGGGGTCTCTAGCACTATATATCATCATGATCACGCTTTTAATTATAAAACTTTTAATTTATGGTGATTATTATATCATATATATAATTACCTATAATTAATATTAAGTTTGGTGTATGCATTATATCATCATCTATAGCTTGATATGTTGTTTTTTAGCTTTTGCCCTCTTTAATAATTTGTGAAGAAGCATATGTGGTTTAGATGTATAAGATCAGAAATAAGGTGCACAACCAATTATACGTCCCTATATTGCATCAAAATAGTGCCTAAAAGAGTAACTGGTTAATGCATATTTTATTTGGCTTGTTAGTATTATCATTGAAATAACTAATTAAGAAAAACTATATGTATTTATATACCTTGCTTTTTGTGTTTTCTTTGTCAATTACATTTAAAAGATGGCACAAATGTGAACTCATTTTAAGTAAAATACCTTTAGACTTCTTATTTATTTATTTATAAATCTATCAATTTTCTAAAAAATATATAGGGTGAGGATCTACCTTTAGACTTCAATTTACATGTATAACTTAACCGGTTTCCCTTATAACTTAGGGTTCCATCCAAAACTTCAATTTAGCACTGCTTCCTCTTGACCTTATAACTTAACCGGTTTCCCTTTTATAAAACTACTTTCGTAACAAATTAAAACAAAAAATTACATGTATATTTGATCCAAATTTAGACCAACCATGGGTATTTTTTCTTATATTTTATTACAATTATGTTCAAATACATGTACTTTTTTTAATTATGCGTTGTAAGGGAAGAAGTAAAAAAAAATATCGATAG
>Ga0228711_1000231_pt1 | contig 58921 bp, 65 predicted proteins | sample MedpolnodulmetaG_2_FD_177996 | JGI IMG/M metagenome (GOLD analysis project Ga0228711, IMG submission 177996) | Root nodule microbial communities from Medicago polymorpha collected in Santa Monica, California, United States - brown nodules | ecosystem: Host-associated > Plants > Roots > Nodule... | reverse complement strand
GATGACGAGACATGCAGACTGGAACCACTTCAAAATCCGTTCGGGCCGACAGTGTTACCTATGTCTCAGGAATAAATCGTAACCTATGTGTCCAGAATGGACCAAGTGCTGATGGCGGACAGAGAGTCTCTCGAATTACTGTGACTAAGCTACTGAAACTACAACATAGAAATCCGGTGCTTTTTGCTTCGTGCCCGCAGTGGTACCCGCAAAAAGCACCGGAGAGAAATGCCGGCTCACGAGGCCTTCTTCAGCGCATTCGTGAACGGTAGGCCTTGCTGCCAAGCCTTGATGTCGGACTCGGTCCACCGGACACAGTTAGCGCCAAGTTTCCGAGAATCGGGGAACGTTCCTTCGTCGATCCAGCGATAGATCGTCGAACTTCCAACCTTCGTGATTGCCATTACCTCTTTGAGTGTGAGGTAGGTATCGAGCTTGTGAATTGATGCGGTGCTGATGTCGGACATAGCGGGCTCCGGTATGCGCCAGCCAAGTAGGCATGGCTCGTCGTTGTCTGGCAGCTCGTGCTGTGAGGAGACCCTGTCCGCCCTCGATCTATGGAATAAGAGGGGATGCTATGTCAAGGGATGGGAAGGCATGAGAACACGTCTTTGCATCGGCCCGCGCAATCTCTTGACACCTTGCCGTGAGGCGGGTTTGCATGTTTCGGATGCGAGGAGAGGCGGACCGCGAATGAGCACATCAAGAAGGCTGGCGGCAAACGACCAAATTGTGGCTCGCCTCCAGAGATGGAGAGGCTGGAAGCCCGGGATTCTCAGGCGGTACTTTGCCCATGTCGGGATCTATGGTTCTGGAGTAGGTGTGCTCAGCTGGTTTCTGGGCTATTATGAAAAGCTTACCGCTTTCTTTGCAGAACATAGCAGACTGAGCGGCCTAGCGCTGTTGGTGCATGCTGTCCTCTTCTGGATCGCGGAGATGGCCCAGTATGAGCGCGCGCAGTTGTATCGGCTGAGGATCAAGATCTTGGAGCAAGAAGATGCATAGTTTCGAAGCCGGCACGGTCGTCCTGTTCGGTCTGATATATGTTGGGGTTATCAAAGTCGCCCTAGCTTACCTCGGCCGCCGGAGCTTCGCTCAGCTTGAAAAGTGCATTGATGATATCCTGAGCCGAAACCCCAGCCGTGAAACCAGGGTGTTCCTCGCAAGGCTGATCTCGCTCGCGTTGCATGGCGCAGGTAGAAACTTTCTCGCGAGGCCAGTTGCCAATTTTATGGGCCTGTCTGCTCACCTGTTCAAAGAAGTGCGCGGGGTACTGGATACCACTAGTCAAACCTCGCGGGCGCGCCACCCGACCGAACTTTCGGCGAGGGAGACGGAAAGGCTTTACAAATTGTTCGCGCAGGTTGACCTCTGTGCACACCCTTTAGCCGCGACACTCGCCGCAGTGTTGGCACTGCCAGCGCTTCTCGCGGCGGCAGTTGCCGCACCTTTCGTGATAGGTTCGAAGTTCAGCCTTGCCGTGTGGCACAGGCTCTTGAGACGCACCACGAGGGAACTGTTCGTGCGCGACGCGGAGTTGTTCCCCAACTAACTGCGCGGCAGTTCGAACACCTTCTGCTGATCCTCGATATGGCGCAGCCCTTTGAAGGACGCATGCCGTAGCTTTCCCTCGTCTGTCCATGCGCGATATTCGACGTCGGCGACGAGCAGCGGCTCCGTGAACACAACGTTCTTGCGCTTGAGGCAAACCGCTGGGGTTTTGGTCGCAATCCCCTCGAGCAGTTGCCGCAGCTCTCTCGATAGGGAGTTCGACCAACCAGTACCGCAGCCGCCGACATAGGCGAGCCCGTCACCCTTTCGTGCCGCGAGCAGCAACCGACCGAGCGCACCAGGCACGGCCGACACCACGAAGCCGATGATCACAAAGCTGTCGCGGCGCTTACAGGTGATCTTCTGCCACCAGTCGCCCCGGCCCGAGCGATAGGGCTTCTCCCGATGCTTGGCGATGATACCTTCAAGGCCGTGCGCGCAGGCGACGCGGAGGAACTCGTCGCCGTTGGCGTCGACCTCTTCCGAAAGGCGGATTGCACCCTCACGGCCAGCGACAAGCGGCTCCAGCAGGCGCCGGCGCTCGCGCTGCGGCAGTCGCTGAAGATCGTGGCCGTCGAGGTAGAGGAGATCGAAGGCGAAGAGAACAATCGCGCCGGCCTCATGCGCCGACGGCAGACGCCCGAGCGCCCGCTGCAACATCCCGAAGTCGGAGCGACCCTGATGGTCGAGAACGACCGCCTCTCCGTCGATGATGGCTGTTTTCACAGCGAGGCGCTTCGCATCATCAGCGATCGAGGGGAAACGCTCTGTCCAGTCATAGCTGCCGCGCGTAAGGACCCTCACCCGACCGTGCTCGATGTGCACGCCAAGCCGGTACCCGTCCCACTTCACCTCGAAGGCCCAATCTGGCCCCGACGGCGGTCTTTTGACCAGGGAGGCGAGGCAGGGATCGACGCGCGCCGGCATCGGGTCTTGCGGCGGGAGATCGGGAGGCTGCTTGTTCGATGTTCTTCTGGCCACGTCAGACGATGGTAGTCCCGCGCGCACATCGACAAAAGCCGCACAAATGGGCTATAGCCCAACTGAACATCATGCAGCCCCCCGCCGCCTATCCCCATCGGTCGGCGGCATGAACATGACCGCTACCCTTCTTGATCCACACCGGGGGCAGCGAAGGCGGCTCGCAAGCATCGCCAAAGGAAAATCCCGCCCGCGAGTGGAAACCAGCGTCAGCATGTCGAGGTCATAGGTCCAGGTGCACTGCCGAACGGACTTCATTCCCTCACGGTTTCCGAACGCACACCGCGCTTTGAGGCGCCATCCCAAGCTGAAAGCTTCGCCAATTGTCTCGACCATGACGATGAGATAATGCACGAACAAAAAGAGAACAATCGATCGGTGATCGAACGTCTCAAAAAATTGGGATGTACTGGAGGAAGCCTCTCGTGCGCGATGAACACGGTCAAGGCTGCGTTAGGAGGCAGGTCCCTGCATGAACTATCGCGAGCGCCCGACTGCAGCATCAGCCGGTCGAACGCCGCGACGACAGCCGCGGCATCAAACTGAGAGCTGCCGCTCTCCAGCGTCGGAACAGAAGGCATTGTACCGCATTATTTCGGCGCCCAGCAATTCGGCATCCAAGCCCCTCAACCTACACGTAATGCCCGAGAAATCTGCTGCGAGGCAGCCTTCTCAAAACCCAGTTCGGCGCGTGGTCGGTCTTTCGTCGCATTTGACATATCCCCACACCTCGTACCTAGTTTGGGTGATTTGACGGTACGTTGTAATTTTGGGACAATCTTTTCTTGTAGTTGTGCGTTGGATGGCCGTCGCGCCCCCCCGCCAAAACACGAGTCTCTGCTTCATCAGTTTTGGCGTGCCGGTGCATGTGGGAGCCATCTGCGCAGATGCCGCGCTTCAGACCTGCCCGTGTTAGTGCGATCCACGACCGAGCGAGTCAACCTGAGAGTCTGTGTTTCGCATGATGGGGGAAACGGCGTGTCAACAAAATCTGTCCCGAAAGAGAATCCCTACGACACAGTACCGACGGACGGCGACCCATATGAACCGGATGACGCGCCGCGTCCACTGTGGAACGGTGATTTTGTCGTCTACATTGAACCTTTGGATCCGGAGGAGAAAGTCGGCGGTGGAGATATCGTCCTGCACCCAGGCGACACCACTTCTCTATCAATGCGTCCAGAACAGACGCAAAGGTGGTATTCGAGCGGGCCAAATGGAACTATCGTCGACCAATATGCTGAACGCGTGCCCAATACTGGTGGCCATCACCACGGGGGCGCTGACAGGAGCGAAGCTGCCTCAGGTCGTGTATCGCCGCAACAAATAGTATTGCAGGGTCCCTGGCCTCAAAACGCCCCTTCGTTCTATCTGTCGCCGGTCGTATGCGGGCGCATACTTCACTGTGTCACTTTTGCCGGTCAGCTGCCGATCAACATATTCTATGACGTTCGCGTTCCAGGCTTAGTTGAAATACAAAGGTCTGCAAGCCTGAAATTGAAGCAAGCGACAACTAGCCATCCTTCTGCATATTGGGCGACGCCGTCCTTTGCGGCCAAGCTGCAACGACTGGCTGATGAATATCATAGAGCGACGGGTGACCCAATCACGGTGACAGATGGCTGTCTGGAATGGGGCGGTCGGTTTGATCTAAACCTTGACTGGCGTTCACCACACGCAGAACACTTTAACGGCAACACGGCCGACATTCGCAGTTTCGACATTAGGGACACTGCGGCTTTCCAAGCTGCCGCTGCGGGCGCAGGCTTAACCGTGCTTGTGGAATCAAACCATTATCATGTCCGTGGTTAGATCGAACCGATCACGCAGCGCCGCCTTCCTTATTCCCAACCTTGGCTAGCACCGCCTCGATCGCGAGCCGTCCGCGCTGGCATGAACCGATAATTCGCCCGAAGTCGGAACCCCCAGTCTCTTCCGCCAAGGACTTGCAGAAGCCCTCGATGTCGGTGAGGCGGTTCGCCTCATCGCGTAGCAGCTCGTGCAGCTCAATTCTGCGCACCTGGAGTGTGCCATCCTCGCTGCGGCTGATCTCCGCCACGGCGTGTGCCTCGCCTCTGCCGAGATCGAGGCCGGCGATCAAGTTGCCAGCTGCTTCGTCGAGATACGAATGAGCGAGCCACTGCCGGTCCTTGCTATCGCTCAAGGCCAATCTCCTTCATGAACGACTCGAGTCCGGCAGGTTCCTGCCCGGTGCTGAAGAAATGCAGGATAGAAGCGTCCAGGGCGTGCTCGGCGAGCGTCATACGACGATCGACCCGGCGCCATTGCTCGAGTCGCACTTCGACGGAGAATTTCGGTTTGCGGACGAGGCGATCGAAGATGCGCTGTCGCGTCTTGATCGCGTTCCAGCGGACCTTGATCCGCGAAGGCAACTTGTTCCAGCAGCCGCGGCAGATAATGTACCTTGAGTCCGGAAACTTCTCGCGCGGTGCCGTCCGTCGGCACGTCGGGTTGATGCAGGAAATGCGGTCAGTCATTGAACCGGAACTCCCACGTGCCACGCGACACGCGGCGGAAAGGCCCGCGCTGAAGCTCTTGACGGATCTTGGCTTCGTAATTGGGATTGCGCTTCGCCTTCGGATGCGAGGCGAGGCCGCGGTAGAGCTCCGCGAGCGACATTGGACCGTTGTGAGACCGGAGCAAGGACGCGATAACTTCGCGCCATGTGCGGTGCCCGAAAGTCGCCGGCCAGAAGCGAGGAAGCAGTAGCGGAACAAACTGTCCCTCAATGCCGCTGCCGGCGACGATTTCGGCGTCGTCGAAGCCATAGGCACACAGCACCGACGGTGCCCCACTGTTGCGCAGGGCGCGCCGCCCGTCCACCATTTGGAAATTGATCCGGCCGCGCATGAAGAGCACGGCGCTCGCTCGCTCCCAAACGTGGCGAAAGAACGCATCTGTCTCGGTTCTGGCGAAGATCAGCGCAACGCCGCAATTGTGCTGTGCCAGGCGTGCGAGCCACGTCCCGATCACGCTCGTCGAGTAAGGCGGGTTGAGCCACACCCTACCCGCCCACGGCTGCCCCAAGCCATTATCCTCGATCGTGAAATGCCGCTTTGCAGTCGGCCATGGGCGGTTGATCGGCGAGCATGGATCAAGATCGATGGAATCGGCGCCAAGCGCAGCGATCAACTCCGGAGGCGGTGCCGTGTCAGTCACGGCGATCCGCCTCATAATAGCCGGCGACCATCGGCAGGCTAACCACCATTGACGAGAAATGCCGGCGGACCACGTTCGCCCGTCTCACCGGCGGTGCCGGCTCAACCTGTTGCAACTTCTTCCGGGTAAGCCCGAGCCGGTTCAAGCGGTTCCCGATGGCTTGAGCCGTGCAGCCGATGCGGGCCGCCATCTCGGAATTGTTGAGCCCTTTGTTGAACAGCTTGATGATCTCGCGATCCGGGGGGAGTTTCCGGTTTCGCGCTTTCTGTCCCTTCGCGAAGGTCATTCGGCACCTCCAATGAAACGGATCAGCGCCCAACCAGCAGGGGTGAGCGACATATGGCCATTACAGGCGACGTGCACGAAGCCCATGCCATTGATGTGCATGGCGACTGTATCGTCATATCGCTCGTCGAAGATGCGCCTCCTCGCCGTTGCTGCGGCCCAACCAGCGGAACGCCCAGCACGCCATGCGACATCCTTTGACTTCGGGCTACGGATAGCGCCCTCGCGGAGCAGCGCCGCATGTTCCGCGGCCAGCGCGTTGAGCAACTCGATCTCGGCGACAGTCAGGCGATACGAGTGCATCTCCTGTTCCGCTCGGCCGATCGCTGCAAGGACGTTGGCTTCTGGGGCCCTGACACCGAGTTTGGCGCCGAGGTCTTTCCCGGTTATGCCCTTGCGGGCCAGTGACGCGGCTTTCTGCGCCAGTGCGACGTTTACGCTCATCTCAATGCCTCTGGAAATTGGAGATACTCCCGGCCGTCGAGAAGACGGCCGGCATTCGCTTTGCCGACGCGGTACATGCGCATGATGTCGAGCTGCACCACGGCGAATGGGCTGGGATCGGCCGGAAGATTGATCGTCTCCACCTTGCGATAGTCCGGCATGTTGTGGCTCCGCACCTCGCTTCGCGGAAGCCATTCACCCCATTGCTTGACCAGGACGGCGGTGCCGGTATCGCTGCAATGGCGCACGATGTCGCTTACCCACGCAGGATGCATCGGCCGAGCGCTCTTCCCGCTCTCACCGCCCACAATGATCCAATCGAGACCGGGGAGCGGTTCCGGGACGGCCGGCGCGCGGTGAGCACGAACAGGGCTCACCGAATAATCCCCCGTCAGCGCGTCGAAGAACAGATCGCGACTGACGCGCAGCCGGCGAAGGTTGATCGGGCCACGCATCGGTTCGATGCTGACGCCAACCCACGGGATGCCGAGCCGCTTCTTGAGCTTGCATAGCCGCTCCGCGTCGCGTTCAGCCTCGATCATGTCCGTCATGGTGACCATGAGGCCGACGTGCTGCGGCCAGCCGCCGTTGAGCCAATGCGCCGGCACCATCTTCTCGACGTCGGTCCCGCGCTTGGTGAGGAGGATGATGTTGAGCCGGTCGGCGGCCTCTGCCTCGGCGAACAGTTCGGCGCGCCAAGCGTCATCCACCTCGTTGTCGAAGGTGTCGGACATCGACTGCATGAAGACGCGGCGCCGGCGGCCATGCACGGCCTCAAACTCGTCCACGGTCCGCTGCAGCTTTCGGATCAGTGCGGCCGCGCCCTTGATCTTGCGCCGATCAGCGCCAATGCCCCAAACACCGTTGCCGCGGAAGCGGTTCAGTTCCTCGGCGTAGCAGTGATCGCACCCGGGCGAGACCTTGGTGCACCCCCACCAGAAATTCACCGTGGCGTCGCACCACTCTATTGCGCTTCGTTCAGCCATGGGCGCCCTCCTGTTGTTGGGAGCGCCGACGTATCCATGCGTCGCATTCGTCGAGCGCCATTTTCGAGGTTTCGAGACGTGCGCTCCAAGCCGGTGCCTGGCGCACCAGCTTGTGGAGCCGGCGACGTTCGTCGCGCAGCTCGTCGAGCGTCATGTCGCAGAGGGGAGTTGGCATCAGAAATCGCCGATGCCGGTGCTGATGTAGTCGGGCTCCCCGACGATGAACTTCGAACCGCAGGCGTAGGCCGAGAAGATCATTTTCTGGTAGCCGTGGAGCGGACCCATGATGATCGTGCCCTTGGCGTCTCTCCCGCCGCATTTCAGCGAGTAGATTTTGCCATTGCTGTCGACGGCGATCTGCACTGCGCAATCGTACTTCCGCCTGCCTTCTTCCTCGTCGAGGTAGACGTGCCAATATCCGTCCACGCTTTCGCTTGCCTCAGCGATCAGGGTGATGTGGGTGCCGTAGCGCTCTCCCGCGTCGATATCCTCTATCATGGCTTCGACCAGGTCCGACAGCTTCAACTCTTTCGGCGCAATCTTGAGGATGTCTGCTATTTCGCTGGCGAGATGATTGTTGATGTGCTCCCCGAGCACTTCGTCCATCTTCGCGCGCAGGACAGCCAGAACCATTGTGCCGTATGCCGGCACGTCGACGCGGTCACCGATAGACAGACTGGTTTCGACGGCGTCACGAATCTGCTTGCCCACGTTGCCGTAGCTCGCCATCGCCCGCTCGACGGCGTCTTTCACGCATTCGCCTATCTTCTTCTCGACCAGCGCGCGCATCGCATCCTGTGAGGTCTGGCGCTGTACTTCCGCCATGATGAAGCTGGTGAGTTCGGACGGGGCTCCGGTGGTAACTTGCATCAGTATGTCTCCTTGGTTCGGAACTCGGGGGTGGATCGCTCAACCGGCTAGGTCTGAGGCGAAAAAGCTGCCGTCGGCTTTGAGGATGCGGATGATCAAAACCCCCGCTCGTCGGGTGGGCGAGGCAGATCGCCTGGTTCAAGTCGGCTGACCTGCATCGTCTGGCCGTCGCGGGTGACGAGATACATTGGACGTGTCTTGCCGACCGACCCAATTGAGCGACACATCGTCCGCCTCGTCGAGTTCCAAGCCGAACTCTTCGTCTTCGGTCATCGCGTCGGCCTTTGCTCTGGCCTCTTCCAAGCTTCCCGCCTTGATTGTCACGCGAATCGTGCCGCGCACCGAGAAGGTGGCCTCATATTCTCCGGGGCGCTCGTCAGCGATGAAATCGGACTTGTTTGGCAGATCGGACATGGTCATGCGGCCCTCCTTCCCAATGGCGGAAATCCCACGCGAAATGCTCGTGACAATGGGCGAAGGCTTCCTTTGTGAGGTTGGGCAACGGCGCCTCTTGCGTCGTGTTGTGCCGAGCAAGCTTGACGCGGAAACGATCCTCGATCGCGGCCATTTCAGAAAACTGCAGGATCTCGGTGCCGAGGTCGGGCCGCAGGTACATGAACTGGCTCTTGCAGTTCTCCGGCAGGGGGTGCCGGACCGTGAATTGCGGCCAGAAGCGGCCGTATCCCGCGGTATCGTAGGGAGACGTGAACGGGACGCGATTGCTCACGATCCATTCGCTGAACGACGCCGAGACGCTGTCCCGCATCGCGGCGATGTAGGCCGCGTCGTGGTCTCCGTCGAAGGTCCGCAGGAACTTGTACAGGCTCCACAGGCGCGCGATCGGGTGGCGGATAACGCCGACTTTACGCCAGCGATCGTAGCCGTCCGGCACGCCGTCGGCCTCCATGTGCCGATAGATCAGCACGGAGCGCGGGTACCGCTCAGCAATGGCCCGTCGGAGGGAGCCAGAGCCGGTGCGCGGCACGAGGATGATTACGGTTTCGCGTTCAGGAACGAGGATCATGCTGACCTCGCCATGCTATCCGTCGGCGAGCCGCCGGCCGCGATGTGGGCGTTGAACCATTCGCGGCACTGCTCCGGCGTGGCGGGGTTTCCGTCGCCGTCAACGAAGGATTCGGGCGCGTCGATCAGGTCTTGATAGGGCGGCGCGCATTCCTCGCAGAGTGGGGTGTCGACGCCCAGGTAGCGATCGCCGTCGAAGATGGGCGCTTGGCATGCTTCGCAGCGGATGTGTTCGTGCGCCTGGCACTGGTCGTTGACGAGCTGCAGTGCATCAAGCGAGGCGTGCCAGCGCTTTTCCGTGGGCGCCAGCAGCGCCATGCGCTCTTCGTCGATCTGGTTGACCAGAGCACTGGCCTCGCGCCAGCGCTGTTTCAGGATGTCGGTGATTTTCATCACTCCTCGCCCTCCTGATCAGTCAAGCCTTCGAGCTGCACCACGCCGAGCGCCTTGCGGCACGGTTCGCCGAACATGTCCCGCCCGGGCACGACCACGATGGCATTGTCGTCACCGTCGTAGTGCTGCAGCGCGTAGGCCGCTGCGATGAGGCGATCGTCGGGAACGGTGTAGAAGCGGCGCACGCCGTCGACAGACCGCGACGTGGCGCTTTCGAGCTGCAATCGATCTTTGGCCGCGAGCATCTGAGAAAGGCTCACCCCGTCCAGTGAATCGACCTTGTCAGCGATGCCCATTGCGCAGAAGCAGCGTTGGTTGATCGCCTTGACGATTGCGATGGCGCGATCGAGCTCCATGAGATCGGACGATTGCGATACCGGGGTCATCGCTTCTCTCCGAGCGCGATGAGGTCCTTCTGAAGGCCCTTGTTGTAGATTTCGACCATCGCCTTCGCGACGGCCAGAGGCGCATCGCCGCCGCCCATCTTGCGCAATGCCTCTGCGTCGCCCGTCAGGATCTTTCGATCCTTGCTCTTGAGCTTCGCCGCCATGCGGTTCTCATCGATGAACTTCCTGTTGTTTCGATAGAGACGTGCCAGCGCCTGGATCATCGTCCCGTTCAGCGCGCCATTGTCCTTGGACCATGCGGTTCGCAGCGTCCGGCACGCCCTGGTGACAGCCTCGTCGCCATAGGACCTAAGCGCTCTCTCCAGCGCGCTGATGGAACTCGTCCGATGCGGTGCCGGGGATTTGGTGCCGACCGGCACGACTTCGCAACCGGCATCCTCCAGAACGGCGCAGATGCGGCCCATGGCCTCGTCGCCAGCTTCAAGCCCGGCCCAAAACTTCTCGACCGTCGTGATGGCGCTGCGGTTGGTGTTCACACCCAGAAAGCTCTGCGCTTCCTCGTATGCCTGTTCGAGCGTCACGATCACAGCCGGAACATCTGACACTGCTGGATGCTTGCTCGCGGCCTCAAACCGGTGCTGCCCGTCATAGACGGTGAAATCATCGTCCGCGTGCCGGACCAGCATCAGCGTGCCGAACCTCTTCCAGTCGAACTCGCGCAGGATCTGCGCAACTCGCTTCGGCTTCACCGGGCGCTGATAGCTGGTATCTACGCGGATATGGGCCAGATTGACCCACGCAAGCTCCGGCTCATCGCCGATGTTCATGTTGACGTCGTTCACGCGCGTCCCTTTCTCGTCCATCCGTTCGGGAAACCGCCCCCTTGTCAGGGGCGGAAACCGGAGCGGATCAGCGTTCCGCGTTTGCGACGGCCTTGATGAGCGCGACGATCCGAAGACGGGTGTTGGCGTCTTGGATGCGAGCGAAGGCGCGGTTGAGCGCTATGCCATCGGAACTGGCGATGAAGGACATGACCTCGTCGGGATCGCGCCCGTTCGCCTCAGCAGCCCCCTCTGCCTTGTCGAAGAAATACGAAGGGGCGACTGTGAGCGCCTCGCTGATGGCTTGAAGCCTGCTGGCGCCGACACGGTTGGTGCCCTTTTCGTATTTCTGGACCTGCTGGAAGGTGATGCCGAGATGCGCCGCCAGCGTCTCTTGGCTCATACCGATGAGGTTGCGGCGGAGCCGGATGCGGGCGCCGACCTGTACGTCGATCGGGTTCGGCTTCTTGGGTGCGGGGTTGGTTCTAGCAAGCATGGTAGTCTCCTTCTGGTGTTTGCCCGGATTGGGCTTCTCGGAACTTGATGAGGGCAGCGGCGGCGGCATCGCACCGCTCGATGTCGGCGATGATGTCGCGCACCATCTTCTCGGTGCGGCGCTCTTCGATGAGCCGGTGAATGGTCCCGAGGCCGCAGCCGATCAGGTAAGCGGCGACCGTGATGGCAAAGGCCGCTTGCATCACAAGAGCGTCAGGCAACGAGCACCCCCTCGCGCTGCTTCTTGCGAATGCCGCGCTTGTCGATCTGCTGGACGGGATGGAAGACGGGACCGCGTGTGTGCTGGACGTGGAAGCGGTACCAGGCGTAATTGCCCTTGCTGTCCTCGGTGGTGTCCTCGAACCATCGGACGCGGCCGACAGGCACCACGTCGCTGCAATGGCGCATGAAGTCTTGGGTGCGGAGGTTGTATTTGAAGTCCGCTTCCAGCAGCAGCCACGTCGGGGCGATTTTCATGAAGCGCTCGACCATCGCCGAGAGCAGCTCCCATGTGTAGGGCGGGTTGGTGATGATCGCATCAATGATGAGCTGCGGCAGCTCCGGGTCCGTCAGGGCGTCGGTGCCAGTCTGAATGTCGCCGCTATGGATGCAGAGCGGACCGAAGCTCTCGACCCAGCGAATGAGGCGGCCATCGGCGCAGCAAGGCTCGGCGAAGGTGCGGACGCCGCTCAGGAAAGGTTTCAGCGGGAGCGCCGCCTCATAAGGCGTCAGGTATTCGTCTTCCTTCCGGCGGGGGAAGTTGGAATGCTTCCCCATTCAGGCAGCCTCCCGGCCCGGTGCCGAGAACACATGCATCATCATGTCGATGCGGTTCTCAAGCAGCATGTCGTCGAGGATACCGCGAAGCGTCCCGACAGAGTTGTCCAGCGCTCCGGCGTACCAAAGCTCGACGATGGCCGCCCGGTCGCCGTCATACGCCGCGTGGTAAAGCTCGGATGGGATTTTCGGCTCGGCGGCAATGGTCGAGCGGCCCTCGTCGTCTACCATGGTGCTGCCGCAGCTCGAGCAGCAGTCCGGATAGAAGGTCAGGCTTTCCACCGCGCCGGAGTTGATGCAGGTCCATCTGCGCATTGCCACCCCCTACCGGTTCAGAGCGTGGTGGCAGGCGTCGAAGCTGTGTGCCGCCTGCCATTTCTGCACCGCATCGGTGGAACCAGCACGCAGCGTCAGCACGGAAAGTGCGGCTACCGCGGCAAAAAAAGCGAAACGTCTCATGGCGAACCCCCTCGTGATTTGAAACCAATTGGGAAAAACTTAGTGTTTGACTGAAATTCAGTCAATCACAAATTTTCGCTTTGACTGAAATTCGAGAATGCGTATGTTTCGCGATGTGACCGCCGCGGGAGAGGTCCGTCATGCCGCAATTCTTACGAGAACGAGAGGACTGGCTCAGAAGCGTCGTGAGGTCGCCACATCTTCCTCACCTGGCAGCACGCGTCGCCGTGTTTCTGGCCATGGAGATGGATGCCAATCACCGTGAGGCAACTTCGGCGATCGGCGATATCGCCTCCGCCGTGAACGCAAGTAAGCGTGGCGTGATTTCGGCGATCGATCAGCTAGAAACCCATAAATTTTTACGGGTCGAAAGAAGGAGGCACGTCGGAAATCGATACCGACTGCTATTCGGGCGGGAATAGTAACACAAAAGCCGTTAAGTGCATTAGCTGCACTTAATAGGTGCAATGGATACACTTTAACGAGCTTGAAACAAAAAGTTGAAACCTAGAAAATACTTTGCACTTGCCAAGGGTCGCAGAGTATGCGCGAAACAAGAACGGCCGGTGCACACGGCTCCCGCTGCTCCCCCACACATGCAGGTCAAAGTAAGTGATCAATGAAGACAGATTGACGGGAAGGCTGGCGCGCCTCTCCCAGTCGGATATGGCCGTGTTCAATCAGGTTATCGATTGTCTTTCGTGCTCGAATTTTGAACGCTGTCCGGCTGGTCAGTCAGTCGTTCAAGAGCCTCGAGGGCTAACGCGAGTCGTTCTGGATGAGCGTCTGCTAGGCTGCGCAGGTTATCGAGCAGAGAAATCAGCGAAACCGCGGCGTTCTGAGAGGGGCGGCGACTGGAATCCTGATGCTGTTCAATCGGGTTAACCGAGAGCAACTCCACCGGTGTGCAATGGAAAATCTCGGCCAGGGCTTCGAGGATCGTCTGGCTGTAGCCCTGCTTTCCGTTCTCCAATTGAGAAATTGAAGACACCGAGCCGCCTATTGCGCTCGCGACTTCTTCTTGTGTCATGCGCCGGTACTTCCGCCATTCCTTGATGAAGTGGCGGGGTTTTCCTTCAGGGCTCATCTGAATCTTCGATCTCGTTCCCATGTTTCCAAATGACGCCATTACCCGGCGTTAAACCATAGCATTTGACTGAAATTTTTTCTTGACTGAAATTTCGTTTTGACTGAAGTTGGCGCCATGGAAGCGCTGAAAAACTACTTCAAAGCGAATCGTGGTGCCATGTGCCGCCTTGCCGAACATCTCGGGAGGCAGCCCTCGACGATCAGCCAATGGAAACAGGTTCCGGTTGACGATCTGGCCGAGGTCGAGGCGTTCACTGGCATCCCCCGTGAAGAACTTCTGCCGGCCGCATTTCGACCAGCGCGAACGCATCTGGCTTCCTCTTCAGAGCACCGCTGTTTTGAGGAGTCGCCGTCATGAGCATCACCGCTCCCCTGCAATCTTCTCTCACTCGCTCTTCTCTCCTTATCTCGCCGCAGCCCCTCAATGATGCTTTCAACGGCATCACCGAGGGCCTGAGCATTTCCGCATCCCTGCGGATCGCGTGGACGGCCATGATCGCGACCCCTGTCCGCATACATCATCGCCTGATTGCCCTGTTCACGTCTGCCGAAGCCCCCTTGCCTGCCAGCAACCTCAAGAGGCTTCACTTCCACGGTCTGTGTGACGACGACACCCCGCGCTACTACAGTGGCTCGGAACGCCGGCACGTTTCCGCAGGGAAAGTCCCGCAAGTTCGCGGGAAAAGCTCCGCACTCGTTTTCGATGTCGCGGGGCTCGTCACCTGGCTTAAGGACCGCCATCCCCGCTCGACCATTCATCATGTCGAGGCGGAGACCGGCATACCCTCGGCCAGCGTTGAGAACTGGCTGCACCGGCGGACACTCCCGTCGGTGCAGCACTTTTCAATTCTTCTCCGCGCCTACGGCCCCTCGCTGCTCGCTGCCTGCTTCCCCGATCCGCCGGATTGGGTGGACGAAGCTGCGCGCCTGGAGCGCCGCCGCGAGATCGACGAACAGATTGCCCGGCTCGAACGAGAGCGCCTAGCCGTCAGCGGGTCCGCCTGATGCCGGCAAATGGAAGGGCGACAACGTCGGTCACCGCACTTGCGCAGCACGCCGAGGAAGGGGCAGTCAAGGAGCACTTCCGCCGGGCTCGGCACATCGAAGTCGGTCGCGAACAAGCGATCGAGAGCTTGGAGAGCATGGCGCGATCCAAGGTCTGGTGGCTGGAAACCCATGGCCTGAAGCGGCCAAAGCACGATGTCGCCAAGCAGGAACACCATCTGGCCGTCCTCGTGCAAACCCTCGACGTGCTGAAAAACAAGGAAAGGGGAGCGAATGCGGCCGATGACGCTAGATGAGACCGACCGCGAGGCGCAAGACGCGATCGAGGCTCCGAAGGGCAATCGCCCCGGCGCGCCACTGGCGTTCCAAAACGGTAGAGGCAAGCCCAAGGCTCAACGGGCCGATGAATGAGTGCGCCCGAGCCCTCCCCGATTCGAGTGAGCTATCACGCGGTCACTCGCTACGTGCAGCGCATCATCGGCCTGTCCGTAATGGGCTCATGGCCAACTGAGAAGGCCACGGCGAAGGCGCACGCCGCCGCCGCTGGCATGACCATTGACGGCGTTCGCGCCCTCATCTGGACCCGCGGGGTCGAGATGTCCGTCCGGTGCGGGTTCACCCGCGTGGCCAACCAACACTTCCTCGCGCAGATTTCGCAGCCTTCCGGCGTCGTGACCACGATCTGCGCCCCGCACACCCGAGAGCACTCCGCTCGGATGAAGGTCTACTCCGAACGCGAGCTCAAACAGCGCCACAAGCGCATGACCCGGCGCCTCAAGCGCCGCCCCGCGGTCACTGACGCCGCGGTGCATGGCTTCAACACCCACAACGACGACTGAAAGGGAACATAGCATGACGTTGCAGACCGGACTTGCAGACGGGAAGTTCAAGGGGGCGGCCCGAGCCGTGACCGCGCAAGCGGCCAGCCGGCCGGGTACCGCCTCTCTATCGGGCCAGGTCGAGGCGTTCAGCAGCAAGGAAACCGGAGAAGCGTCGGTGCACGCCGTCGCCAGAGACCAGTTGCGTGCGTTCATCGAGCGCATCGAGCGCCTCGAGGAAGAGAAGAAGACGGTCGCCGACGATATCAAGGACGTCTACGGCGAAGCGAAGTCGATGGGCTTCGATAGCAAGATCCTGCGCAAGGTCATTTCGATCCGTAAACAGGACGCTGATGAGCGGATGGAGCAAGAGGCCGTTCTCGACACCTATCTCGTCGCCCTCGGCATGATCCCCGGGGCGGAGGGATGACGAACAATTGCGCCCCTCATGTCAACGAAGTCATATTCGATCGAAGGGATGACATGTGTCTAAGTTTTCCCACCTGCCGCAGCTTTGCTCAGCAACTCCGTAAAGTTCGGAGGGTCCACGTTCTCCGGACCATGCCCAGGCGCTGGCCGAAAGAGTGCATTAAGCACAAGCGCTCGCTCTTCCTGTGTAGCTCCATTTTTCTCTATCAGATGAAAATAGACATCCATCATGGTGCTGCGTTGCCGTGCATCATCCATCAAAATCATGGACCGCGCATTAAACCTGACCAACAATTTTACAGCCCAAAAATAGATGGCCAACGGCACAGTGATGATCGCCAGGCGGCTAATTGTTGCAGTCAAGAGCTGAGCGTTGGTGGCATCGGTCGGAAGCCCCTTGGTCGCGGCATCGCCAATGTCCCGAAGCCCTGCAAGTATCGCATCGAGATTGCCAGACGCGGCTATGACGGGGGCGGCGAACGCGCCCGTGATGGCTATTGCAGAGAACCAGAACGAGGCGGTACTCCACGAAGCCCGGCTACGCCAGAGCTTCTTAGTACTGTCGATACGCAATTCTTCCCGGATCGCGTCCGCGTGCGATTTGATGTTTGCTTCGGACAGCGAGAGTGTTGCCTCGTTTTCCTTGTTCTGGTCCAAGACCCTTTGAAATACAGCCTTGGCGCCGGCAGCATCCTCACTGATCTGCTCTACGTCTGTTTTAAGATCCGTGAGGCTTTCATCAATCCGAGCGCGAAGCAACGAATTCTGCTTCTGCAGGTCGGTGTACTGCTCCATCATCGTTCGAAGCTGCTGGTGCCCCGAGTTGACGACCGAGTGAACTTCTTCCTCGTTCTTGCGGAATACCGTCGACACCTCGAGGTCCGCAGAACACTTAATTTCGGCGTAAGTCTTCCATGCGCAGTAGCTGGCCAACTCAACCCAGATCGATGCTCCAATCTTAGAAGTGTTGAAGTCAACAACCTTGAGAGGGCGCTGCGTCGCACATTCCACGTAGATTGCACAAAATACAGCGATTGCGAGTTGGCGAAGATATTCTTGGCCGTAAGGAGGGTCCGAGGCCTCGATGCGGCTCAGGAACTCCTGCACGACCTGTTCATCCAAGAACGGCAATGGCGAACTGGTGAGAATTGTTTGGCCGGGGTTTTGCGCCTCAACGCCATGCTGAAGATCCAGCAACCATTGGTTCGCGTTGTCGTTCGGCAACTGCTTGCTGATGATGTTTCGCGCGAACGTCAGAAGCCGTTGGTAGGGCTTGAGCAATTCTCCCGGGGCCCGTGCTTCGCCCGCTCGCCCGCTTTTCGCCGACTCATCAAACGGGAAACGAATCAATTCGAAAAGTTGATAGTCCAATGCTGCCTCCACTCCACCCTCTCACCTTCGATTAGAAGTGACTTGAGCTCTTTGCAATGGGGGCGTGTGTGATCGAGCCTCTGATTGTTCCTCTCTGTTGCAAACTTGGCGTCATCGGCCCCTTTGGCTCCCAGACCACATCACACCTGGCCGACGATGACTGGCCGCCGTTCTTTAGGGGGCCGGCCAAGTGATCGCGTGGAGTGAGCCGTCATACATGGCCGATTGGCGCGTTGCGGTCGTCGGTGCAGTGCGCGTTGGGTACGTCGCGCCACCGGTAAAACCCGGTGACTTGTGGCAATGGTGCTCATGGTTCTCGCCGAAGGGCTTCCCGGTTCGCGGGAACGTCGCGGACGAGGATCAGGCCCGCGCCGCAGTGTCAGAGGCATGGCAGAGCTTTATGGCCGGCGCCGGGCTACACCTCGCCCGGCGCGATGATCGACCTTGGCTGCGCGTCCGCCTGCCTATGCCGCCATCGGTGTGGGATCTGTACACCGGATGGGGCGAGAACCGTCGCCTCTCCAAGGTTTACAAGAAATGGCGCACTGATGCGGGCTGGCACATTAAGCCCCCGCCGGCGCCAGTATCCAGGCCGTTCGACATCGTGATCGCGATGAAACGCCCGCACGGCCTCATGGACGTCGATAACCGTATCAAGCCGGTGCTCGACTGCCTGCAGCACTACAAGGTCATCAGGAACGACAACCAGTGCGAAAGCGCGGCCATCCGATGGCAAGCGGACCTTGAGCACGAATGCATTGCGGAAGTCCGCGAACGCTTGCAGCCATCATTGCTCCCAGGAGGGGACCCATGAGCCGACGCACCATGCCCTATCACAGGCGCTACCACGGCGACGCGCTGCAAGGATATCGACGCCTCACGCTTGAGCAGCGCGGCGCGTACACGACCATTCTTGACCTGATCTATGACGCCGGTGGTCCGATCGACAATAACGAGCGCTGGCTTGCCGGCGAGCTGAACTGCTCGATCAGGAAGGCGCGCGCTCTCATCTCTGAGTTGATCGAGCTGCGGAAAATCTTCATCAATCGGCAGGGTCAGATCAGCAATCACCGCTGCGAAGCGGAGATAGAGAACTCGCTGAAAATCTCTCGAAAAGCGTCTGAAAGCGTCGCAAAACGCGAGGAAAAACGAGCCGAAAAATCCCAATTCGTGAGTGATTTCAACAAGCGCGCGCATCGTTCGATCACCGATCGATCATCAATACCAGTACCAGAACCATATAAGGATAAAGATACGGATAGGTTACTGCGTGGTGATGAGGGCGAGGCAGACAACCTTGCAGACGATCCGCCTGCCCCACAGCCGTGGTTGAACGCGCCCCCCGAACAGGAAAATCATCCCAGACTTGCTGCGGCGCTGGCTCGCCGAGGCTCGGGACGTGCCGAGCTTGATGCCCTGCTTGCCGCGCGGAGACGGAGGCACTGATGGCACCGAGGAAGCAACCGACGAAGCCCGCGAGCAAACGCAAGTCGGCGAAGGGCGATGAGGTTTTGTCACCCCTAAAGGCGAAATCTGCGGCGAAACCGCGGAAACGGGCGCCACGCGGTAGGGCGGCCGACAAGCCCATCGAGCCTAAGCCGGTGAAGTTCCAGAAGCGGTTCGTCAGCATCGCCCGGCTCATGTTCCTGTCGAAGGTCAGCGATAAGGACATCGCGGAATCGTTCGGCATCGATGTCGAGACGCTGGAATGGTGGAAGGAGGAACACCCGGAGTTTGGTGCAGCGTTCCGGCCGGATCCGCGAAACTACGGCGGCCGGCCGACGTCGTGGGACGAGCGCAACATCGCGATCGCGCAGACGCTCGCATCGCTAGGCGCTACGGACTTGGAGATCGCCCAGGCGTTCGAGGTGAGCATCCGCACGATCCACCGCTGGAAGCTGGAACATCCCGAGTTCCGCGAGGCGCTGGAGATCGGCAAGGACGAGGCCGACAAGAAGGTCGAGGACAGCCTCTACAAGCGCGCGACCGGCTACTCGTTCGATTCGGAGAAGATCGTCGTCATCGAGGGCGAGGCGCAGCGCATCGAGACGATCGAGCACGTGCCGCCGGACACCAAAGCCGCGATGTGGTGGTTGCAGAACCGCAGACCGGGCATATGGCGCGACGTGCGACACATCAAGCACGATGTCGACGAGGAAGGCGCACTCGGAGGCTGGCTGCGCGAGCTTTCGAAGACGCAGAAGAACACATTCAAGCCCGTCGAGGACGATCCGGAGGCGGGCGTTATCGGGCTAAGCGGCGGCACACTGCCAGTCGCCGACGATGAGGAAGCCGGCTGATGTACGAGCATCTGGCCGGGATAACGGCCGAGCAGCTGAAGGCAAAATGTGCCGATCCGATGTGGCGCATCGAGAACCTGTATTACATCCTCGACAAGAACGGCGACACGGTCCTTTTCACGCCAAACGAGCCGCAGCGGAAGTTGCTGCGCCGCATGTGGTACCGGAACATCGTTCCGAAGGCTCGCCAGCGCGGCTTCTCCACGCTGATCCAGATCATCATCCTCGACGCATGTCTCTTCAACGAGAACCAGAAGGCCGCGATCATCGCGCAGGACCAGTTCACCGCGTCCAAGATCATGCGCAACAAGATCGAGTTCGCCTATGAGCGCCTGCCCCCGTGGTTGCGCAAGATGGTACCGATCGTCACGGACAACGTGCAGGAGAAGATATTCGCGAACGGCTCGTCGATTCAGGTTTCGACCTCCGCACGCGGCGACACGCTGAACTGGCTGCACATTTCCGAGTTCGGCATTATCTGCTTCGAAAGCCCTATCAAGGCGGAAAAGATCGTCACCGGCGCGCTCGCCGCTGCGGCACAGGGCATGGTCTTCATTGAATCGACGGCCAAGGGCCGCGATGGCGCCTACTACACGATGGTGATGGAGGCGCTGGCGCTCGCGGAGGCCGGCAAGAGGCTCAACCGTCTGCAGTATCGCCTGCATTTCGCGAGCTGGTGGGACGCAGACGAATACGAGATGGATCCGGAAGGCGTCATCACCGAGGCGAAGGACGACAAGTATTTCGACGAGCTGGAGCGCGAGATCGGCCGTCCGCTATCCGAGGCAAAGCGCGCCTGGTACGTCTCAACCCGCAAGAGCGACTTTGCCGACGAAGACGAGAAGATGTGGCAGGAATATCCTTCCACCGTCCGCGAGGCGTTCAAGGTCTCCGTCGAAGGCGTCATCCTGGCCAAGCAGATGTCGATTGCGCGTTCGCAGAACCGCATCACCCGCGTGCCATATCGCCCGGAAGTCCCGGTCAACACGTTTTGGGACCTTGGCGTTGATGACGACATTGCGATCTGGTTTCACCAAGCGGTTGGCCTCGTCGATCACTTCATCGACTACTTCGAATGCTCCGGCGAGCCGTATTCCTTCATCATGGCCGAGTTCCAGCGCCGTGGTTACGTCTTCGGCCACCACTTCCTGCCGCACGACGGCGATACCCGGAAACCCGGGCAGTTCGTCATCGAGACGCCGAAGGAAATGCTGGAAGGGCTTGGCCTCAAGAACATCCACATCGTTCCGCGCACGCTCGACCTGATGGCGATCGGCATCCCGGCGCTGAAGGAGGACTTCGGCAACTACGTCTTCGACGAAGAGAAGTGCGCCCAGGGCATCCTGCACCTCGATAACTACCGCAAGAGCTGGAACGACAACATGGGCGTGTGGTCCGACAAGCCACACAAGAACGGGCACCAGCACGCCGCCGATGCGATTCGCCAGAAGGCGCAGTATCGCGACGAAGTCCGCCGCCTCGTCTCTGTCGGCGGGATGGCGGCGCGCCCGGTGCGTCGCAACCGATCCGGCATGGCCGCTTAACCCCAAAAACATGGAGAATTTGATGACGCCAGCACTGGACCTCACGAAGCGCGTATGGACTTTTCGCAGAAGCGGAGTTACCGCTATTGGCACCTGGATACGGATAGAAGATCGCTTTCGTCCGTGTATGGTTCTTATTCCGGCGGACAGGGAATATGACGACAGGCTGACGCCTTGCGTGGTCACGATGGATCGCGCTTGGATTTGGTCAGAGGACGTCGGAGACCCTGCGCAAGCCGCCGCGACAGCTTTCCAATTCGCTCACGCACTCGGCTTCAACGCCTTCGACGGCCCGTCCGTCCGCCGGCTCGCGATGTTTATCGCGGATCATCTCGGCGACCTCCTGTCAATTCCACCCTACGACCACAGCGACGCTCAAACGGTCGCTGAAATCACCATGACCGACCCAACCACGGGCAAGGTCACAGAGGCAGTGCTGAAGGAATAGGATGTTCGATCTCGCGGCAACAGACGGTAGCGTGCGACGCAAGCGCTACCAGTCACCCATTCCGGACCTTCCGGCCCCGTCGCGGCCGATCCGCGGCAACGCACTCGACAACGGCAAGATGGTGCAACTGCACCATCGCCTCCTCGGCTTCTACACCCAAGAGCTTGACCGGCAGGCGGAAAACCGCCGCGACATGGCGATCGACGAGGATTTCTACGACAGTATCCAGTGGAGCGAGGAAGACGCGCAGACGCTGAAAGATCGCGGCCAGGTACCGCTCGTGTTCAACGTCACGGCGACCACGATCGATTGGGTGATTGGCACTGAGAAGCGCACGCGGACCGACTACAAGATACTGCCGCGGCGACAGGAAGATGCCAAGCCGGCAGAACGCAAGCGCGAGCTCCTGAAATACCTGTCCGACGTGAACCGGACCCCCTTCCGCATCAGTGAGGCGTTCGAGGACACAGCCAAAGTCGGGATCGGCTGGCTCGAAGATGGGTACCAGGGTGACGACGAGGGCGAGCCGCTGTTCACCCGCCGCGAGAACTGGCGAAACATGCTGTGGGACAGCACGGCGATCGAGAAAGACCTCTCCGATGCCCGCTATATCTTCCGCTCAAAGTGGCTCGATATCGACGTCGCGCTCGCCATGTTCCCAAAGCGCAGGGCGCTGCTTGAGCGCAGCGTCGATGACGCCGACAATTTCGCATCGATCGACGCCTATGGCGATGAGGCGATGGACACGCCCGAGATCGAGAACACGGGCCAAGGCACAAACACATCCTCCTTCACGAATGATCGCATAGACGGTTACTGGCGCCAGCGTGTGCGAGTGATCGAGGCTTGGTTCCGCATTCCTGAGAAGACGTCGAAGATTTCCGGCGGAACCTTCGCGGGCGAAATTTTCGACCCGCAATCCCCCGGCCACGTGGATGCCGTGCAGGAAGGTGACGGTGAGATAATCGAGAAAGTCTCGATGCGCATCTACGTTGCGCTGTTCACCACGGCTGGCATGCTGTGGCTCTCCCCTTCCCCGTACCGACACAACCGATTCCCGTTCACGCCGATCTGGAATAAGCGCCGTGGCCGCGATGGCATGCCGTACGGCATGGTCCGCAACATTCGCGATATCCAGAGCGATATCAACAAACGCGCGTCCAAGGCCTTGCACATCCTCTCGACCAACAAGGTCATCATGGATGAAGGCGCGGTCGAGGACGTCAACGGATTGCTGGAGGAAGTTGCGCGACCCGATTCGTTGATCGTCAAGAAGAAGGGATACGAGATCGAAATCAACGCTGACCGAGAATTGGGTCAGTGGCACCTTGAGCTGATGTCGCGCAACATCAGCATGCTTCAGCAGGTTGGTGGCGTCACGGACGAGAACCTTGGCCGCACCACGAACGCAGTATCAGGCAAGGCGATCCTCGCGCGACAGGAACAGGGATCGCTCGCGACGGCTGGTCTCTTCGACAATCTGCGCTTCGCCATGCAGGTGCGCGGTGAGAAGGAGCTCGCAAACGTCGAGCAGTTCATGTCCGAGGAAAAGAAATTCCGCATCACGAACAAGCGGGGCACCCCGGAGTTCGTGACTGTCAACGACGGGCTACCGGAGAACGACATCGTTCGGACCAAAGCGGATTTCGTCATCTCCGAGGAAGATTGGCGCGCGACGGTCCGCCAGGCGCAGGTCGAGTCGCTGATGGACCTGCTCGGCAAGCTGGCGCCGGTCAATCCGCAGATCGCGATCGTCATGCTCGACCTGGTCATCGAGAGCATGGACATCCCGAACCGCGACGAGCTCGTGAAGCGGGTTCGCAAGGTCACCGGCATGACGGACCCGGATCAGGAAGAAGGCGGGCCGGAAGAACAGCAGAAGGCCCAGGCAGAGGCGATGCAGCAGCAAATGGCGATGCGCGCAGCCACCGCCGATATCGCCACCAAGGAAGCAAACGCCGCGAAAACGATCGCACAGGCGAAGGAGATCGAGGCCAAGACTGCATCGATCAACGTCGGGGCGCAAAAGACGGCGCTCGAGGCGGCAGGTGCTGCGATCGCCATCCCGAGCCTCGCCGATATCGCCGACGTGGTGTTGCACGAGGCCGGGTACGTCTCTCCGACGGAAACAGAGCAGAACATGCGCGCTGCGGCAGAACAGGCCGCAGCCGCACAGCAAGCACAGCAGCAACAGCAACCCACGCCGGCGCCGCAAGAGCAGCCCGGCGCCATCGGACTTGGCTAACAGAGGAAAGGAAGCAAGATGCCTCCCAAATTCAATGAAGCGGATCTCGACGGACTGACGGAAGAAGAACGTGAGGGCCTGCTCGACGAGACAGTCGTCGATGAAGGACACGAGTCGGCGGGCGACGCCGGCGACGAGGGCGACGAGGACGATAAGGGCGCTGCGGGCGGTGATGCCGGCGGCGATAACCCGGGTGACGACGCAGGCGCTGACAACGGGGACGGCGAAGAGGATGACAACGGCGCCGGAAGCGACATCGCCGGCGACGCCGGGGCCGATGTAGATGCCGGCGGGGACAATGCCGGAGGCGACGCAAAGGGCGATGAAGAAGACGACGAGAAGCCCGCGTCCTGGATCCTGCCCCCCGACATCAACGACAAGATCAAGACGCTGGACAGCGAGCGCGACAAGCTGGCCGAGCAGTTCGACGATGGCGAACTGAGCGCGAAGGAGTACCGGGAGAAGCTCAAACCGATCGAGTCCGAGCTCGACGGACTGAAGGAGCGCCGTACGTCGGCCGCCGTCACGCGCGATCTCGCCATCGAGCGCTACAAGACCGAGACCGTTCCCACGTTCTTCAGCGAGCACCCACAGTACAAGCCTGGCACTGTGCTCCACACCATGCTCGACACCGAACTGCGCAAGCTGCAGTCGGCATCGAAGGACCCGCTGAACCCGAAGCACCTTCAGAAGGCGCACGCGATACTGGACCAGCAGCTGCGTGAAGCGCTCGGCGATGCGGCCAAGCCGAAACCAAAGGCCGAAAACCAATCCGGGAAGGGCAAGCTCCCGAAGAGAGAGGCCCCTTTGACGCTTGCGAATGTGCCTGCCGCCGACATCAGCGACACTGGCGATGGCGGAGAGTTCGCATACCTCGATCGCCTCGCGAACCAAGACATCGAGGCTTACGAGCGGGAACTCGGAAAGCTCTCCGACGAAAAGCGCGACCGCTATTTGGCACAATAAGGGCAGGAACCGGATGCTTCGACTGACAGTGAAAGTAGGGCAATCCGTCGAGATCGCCGGCGTGGGCACGATCCACGTCGGCGAGAAATCCGGCCGGTGCGTCAACCTCGGCTTTGACGTCGAGCAGGGCCCGATCAAGATCGTGTTGGCTGAATCGAGAGAACGTCCAACACCGACGCGCCTCGATGCCGCCGACGCGAAAGCGAACGCAGAAAGCCTGTTCAAACCGAAACCAGGGCTCGGCCGTTGATCATCCCGCACAGTGTTTGGACCTGAGACGATGTTTTTCCGCTACAGCAGCTTCGCTGAGTTCAACTTCGCCTTCGTCGGCCATGTCGAAGACTATGGCGACAGCGTCGGCGTCACGCTCATGGATGGACGAAAATGCAACGTGAGCTACCGCGACAAGGAAGCGTTCTACAAGGCGTTCGAGCGGTTCAAGGCGCAGTGTGAGTTGGTGGCACTCCCGGCGTCACCCCTTCGGGAATAAGTGGAACCGGTCGAGCGATGCTCCGCCGTCACGTTGCTCGCAGCCGAAGGTACTCCGAAATAAGGTCCTGCAATCTAGTGCTGGAGACTCCCAACAGCCCTATGCGGGGTTTGAGCTTCGCTATACGACGGTTAAGGTTGTCCTCTTGTTGCAGCTCCTCGTTGGATAGGCGCCCGAATTCACTCTCGATCAGTTTCCGGGCACGATTTTCCATCTCCACCGGATCATAGAACTTAGCAATGTGCTCGGCTGTTACGGCATTGGTTTCCGCAGCGAGACGCTCCGCAATGATGCGATCGAAGCTCGATTGGGGCGCTTGCGCGCGCAACATTGAAGAGAGAGTCGAAATCTCTCTTTGGAGGTCGTCCATTCTCTTGGCGAGGAACTCGTTGCTGGATACCTCTTGAGTGTCCAGTTTTGCGACCGTGAATTTTCCGAAGTTCTTCAGGAACGGCGAATAGTGTTCGTCGCTCCTGCTTTTCTCCACGGTTGCCCTGATCTTTTGCGCCAGCTGCTTCTGAAACTCGATGATGTTCTGGTACCGCAAGTCTCGGCGGTATTCGAGGTGTTCAATTGGCGACGTATCGAAAGAGTACGACGTGGCATCGTCTTTCACGATTATCACGGGCTTGTCGAATGCCAGACGCATGCCAAGCTCGAACATCACGTTCGGATTCTTTCCGCTGACGTCACAAACCACGATAGGATTGTCGTACAGGTTCTGAACGATCCTATTCTGAATGACGCCGATGTCTGCGCCAGTTGACACCAGTTGAGGCTCGTAGTCGGCTGACCGAGCAGCGTCCGCCAGTATTTCAAGAACGTTGACCCAATGAGAGGCGTCGCACCCATCGATTGCCGATATCGGCATCACGATGCCGCAAGTTTCGGTCCCGTCAGGAATAGCCTTCGCCACTTTGGCGCCCTTGCCACTCTTTTCCATGTTTTCCTCCTTCAGTCCGCCTGGTTATCGGACGCCGCTGGCGACGCCTTGCCGTCTCTCTTCTCGATCGCCTTCAGCACGCCTGGAGGTAAGCTGCCGTATAGTTCCTCCACGTGCTTCGGCTGAGTGATCATTTTCTCCGCTATGATGTTCACTAGGCGAAAAAGCATCTCTGCTGTGGCACGGTCATCCACGTCGATTTCGCCCGGGTGGACTGCGTTGTTCCCGACGACGCGGACGTAGTCCAGGGCCTGCTGCACGCCCACATCCAGACCTGCAGCGACTAAAGCCTTGATATCCGCGTTAAGGTTCTGTCCAGGCTGACCAAGGTGAACGCAGAGCTTTTGTATGCAGAGTCGCAGTAAGGCGGCCGCCCCTCTTGGGGTGATTTCGAGGATGGCGCTCGCTTCGTCGTAATCTTTGCGGATGTCTGGCGGCAGATCGGGGTTGGCCTCGGGGCCGCCCCCCGCGCGGGGATAGTAAAGTTCACCGGCTATCCAGACCGTGATCTTGCGGCAGTTGAAGCACCGAGTGAAGTTGATGTTTCTGGCTGAGGAGGTTTGAGCCTGAGCCACAGTTGTCTCGATAAACGGTGGGTCCCCCGAGTGGATTGAGGGCGTCTTAACAGCCAGTTCTGACGCCCGACAGCTATACCAAGTTTGGACAGCAAGAGCGCCGCAGTGCGGACAATTGAATGCGGACTCATTCATATTCGGTGCTACGTACTTCGCCATCCAATTTCCTCAGAAGGACTCGCGTTATGGTTATGACCCGTGCATACCACAACGACGACGACGATCAACACGGGCGCATTCCGCGGGTATCAACCACGATCGTTAGCGGGCATAGGTCTCGGATCGATGCGCGGCGGGCGCGCCCCTCATACATCCTTTTGTGGTATGGTTGCCCGTTTGCAGTTTTCCTTTGCATTAGCTATAGTTGCAGAATACGCACTGGGACATGCACTAGTTTCAATCAACATTAGGCTCAAGCAGCATCGTACTCTGACCCCGTTTGACAGGAGGAATCGCAATGCCCGCTGTGACCCGTCTATTACAAAATTTTGCCGAATATGTTTCTATGCTTCAGGATTTCGCGCCAGAAGTTGATAAGCATCCAATCTTGATCTCGCGTTTCTTGAATGTCACCCCGCTCAAGGAGGGCGATGGCATCACCAAGACGCCCATCGTCTGGCCTCTCATTGATTATAAGATGTTTTACATCACGGCTGTGCCTGCAAAAACTAAAGTTGACCGGCATTCACATACAGAGAACGTATTTCGTCTCGTAATCTCAGGTGAGCTTGAGATAAATGGGCAAACGGTGTCCTCAGGTGAGTGGTTTGTGGTTAGGCGGAATACTCCCTACGAAATATACACTGAGAGTGGATACCAGGTGCTTTCCGGCTACGGACAGGCATGTCAAACCGGTGGCGGAGACAGCGTGCGAGACTCTGGCGTGACGATAGCGTCGCCATGATCTAGAACTTTGAGCTTCCCAATTGGGTGGGTCCGTCTCGATGAAGAGTCGAGCGCCAGCAGTGATGGTAGTCGAATACCATCGTACCAACGCGGCTTTGACCAAATCGGGACGTGCCTCTGGCACCGGCCATCGCAACGGGTCGAAAGCGGAATTGCGACTCCGGTGCCAGATGTCATGAGTGTTTTTTCACCGCCAGAGGTCATGACATCAATCCTTTGTAACGCCGGAGCCCGCGATCGTTAACGGGTGTCAGGCTTTGATTTTTCCCCCGATCGAATTATAACGGCAGTGTCTTTCCGCGCATGAGTGCGGTTCTCTTATGGAGCACCGCGCATGCCGATCGTCATTGGGCTCGATACCGATATCGAGTGGAGCACTCCCGACAAACTTCTAGGCGGTGCGAAGCCCGCCAGTGAGCCCGCCAAGGCAGGCTTTGGGCTCGACCTCGAGTCGGCGGCGTCAGCAAAGACCGCGAGCCGTTCCGCCCCCATCGACATGCCGGAACGTGACTGGAACGACATGGTGAACACCGTGATCGCGGAGGCGGCCGGTGAAGGCGACGAGGGCATGTTGGCCGTCGCCAGCGTCATCAAGAATCGGGCTGGCGTCCGCGGCAAATCGCCGGGCGAGATCGTGCGCGAACCGGATCAGTTCACCGGCTATGCAAAGCCCGGGCCCGGCGCATTTAAGGCGATGCGGGATCCAGACACCCGCAAGCGTGCCGAATCGGCGATCATGCGCGCCTTTGCTGGCGGCGAGGACCCGACCGACGGCGCCGACCACTACCACGCGACGAGCGTCAGTCCGGATTGGGCCGGCAAGATGCCGCAGACGGCCAAGGTCGGCCAACACCTGTTTTACAACTCCAAGGCCAACACCGGCGCGCCCGGGACGGAAGCAATCGGGCTCACCGGCGAGCGGCCGCGCAGTGATGCGGAGGAGCCATTTGACGCGCTGCTCGGCCGCGACCCGGAGGCGACGAGCCACGTGCCGAACCCGGAGGGCAAGGGGCTGGCGCGGCTGGTGCGGCCGGAACAGAAAGACGACGGCTCGCTGCTGTTGAGCAAGCTCCAGCCGGGGAAGCCCACGTCCTACGTCGAGAACATGAAGCCGGAGCTTAGGGCCGGCCTTAGCGCGATGTTCAACGATGCGCCCGACCACGTCAAATCCGGTCTCGACATCCTATCCGGCGCTCGCTCGCCCGAACGTCAGGCCGAAATCATCGCGGTGAACGCTGCCAAGTATGGTCTCGACCGAAATGCGTGGCTTGCCGACGTTGCAAAGCTAGGCGCGGTCGAGGCAGGCAAGAAGTGGCGCCCACAATTCAAGGCGTCGGGCATGTCGAAGAACATCGGCGCGCCTGGCGGATCGCGCCACCAGCACGGCGATGCGGCTGATCTTGGATGGAAGGGCGGGCGGTTCGCCGATGCTCCCAAAGAAGTCCGCGAATGGGTGCACGCCAATGCAGAGCGCTACGGCCTTTCGTTCCCGCTTGGCCATGAGCCTTGGCACATCGAGACCGCCAGTGCGCGCGGAGGTAAGGCCGGCGCTCCAGTGGCGAAGGCAGAGGGATCGCCGGGCGGCATCGTCATCGACGAGAATTTCACATCCACCAATCCGGCCTTCATGCAGGAGGCCAAGGCAATCGGCGAGCAGCGGGCGGCAGCCGAGGCGGAAGCCGCGGCGGTAGCCGAGCGCGAGAAGATCGCGGCCCGCGATCAGGCGGACAATGCTCGCATCGATGCCGCGCAGCAGGCCCTCGAACAGAAGGAGCCCGGCCGGTACCAGGTGGTTGACGAAGCCGAGCTCCCGGCATGGAAGCAGCGGTGGGAAGAAGAAAACCGATCGGACGGCATGCTCGGCGACCTTGGCCGTATCCTTGGTGCTGGCAACGCTCGGCTCGGTCTCGCCACGCGTGAAGCCGTCGGCATGATCCCGGGCGTCGGCCCGACCGTCGTCGAGACCTTGGACGCGATCGACACGTGGGTGACAGGGAAGCCGACCGAGCAGCGCCTCGAGGAGTATGCCGCCACAGCAGACGCCAGTGTTACGCCTCAACAGCAGGAGGCAGACGCCAAGAAGTGGTGGAACGAGGCGAAGGGTACATTTGGCCCGGCATGGTCTGATCCGCGCAGCTATCTCCGCGGCGTCGGCGAGTCCGCACCCGGTACCGTCATCACGATGTTGCCGGGCGGCGTGCTCGCACGCGCGACCTATCTTCGCATGCTCGCAGGTGGTGCCGAGGCGGCCACGGCTGCGGCGGCTGCCGCAAAGACCGCAACGATCGCCGGCGCAGTGTCCGAGGGCATGCTCGGTGGTGCCGAATCCTCGCGCAGCGTTCGCGATCGCCTCGCCCAAATCCCGCGCGAGCAGCTGCTTCAATCCGAAGCCGTGCGCGACATGGTCGAAGGCGGCATGAGCGAGGCCGATGCCATCAAGGCAGTGACAGAGGATGCAGCCACGCAAGCCTTCATCGTCGCCGGCGTCACGACTGGCGCATTTGGCGGTCTCGGCGATCGCGCCCTCGCGAAGATCCTCGCCGAGGGCGTCGGCGGCAATGTCGCGCAGCGCGTCCTTCTCAGCGCAGGCCGCGGTGCCTTCGCTGAGGGCGTGCTTGAAGAGCTGCCGCAGGGCGTCACGCAGACGATGTCCGAGAACCTCGCCGTCAAGCGAGTAGACCCGTCGCAGAGTATTACGGAAGGCGTCGAGGAAGCCGCGGCGGCTGGCGTAGCTACTGGCGGTGTCATGGGTGGCGCTATGGGCGGTGCTGGCGGGGCTGCCAGCCCGGCCGCGGTGGACGCCGAGACGTCAGCCGATGTCGACGAGCCTGTACCGGAGCCCAAAGGGCCGCTCGGACGCGCCGTGCAGCATGCGCAGAGGAAGGCGGAAGATCGCGCAGTGCGCACCCTGCCCGACGTCACAGCTCCAGCCGCCGCAGTAGCGGTACCGCAGGACGGGCGCCCCGAGATCGGCGCGACCGTCCGTGTGGACGCCGAAGGCATGGACCCGATGCTTGCGCGCATCGAGAGCTACCAGGGCGACGAAGCTATTGTCGTCGATGGTGGTACCGGCGAAGTCTACCAGGTGCCGATCGCCAATGTATCGAAGATCGCGGAATCGGTGGATGTGCAGGCGGAAGCCTTGCGACGGGCACAGGCGGAGCCGCCGGTTCGTGACGTCCTGCCGGAGCTGTCGAGCGATCCCGCGCTTGAGCCTGCCGCGCCGATCGCGGCCGAGACCACCACGGAAATCCCCCCTGCCCGCGAGCAGAAGCCCGCGACCGAGAAGCGGCCGACGCGTCCGCAGCCCGGCAATCGCGTCATCGTCGAGGGGAGCAATGGCGAGCGCTTCCCCGCGCGCGTCGAGACGTATCAGGAAGATGGCACAGAGGCCGTTGTCGTCGACGATCAGGGCAAGGCGTATCAGGTGCCCGTCGACCAGCTTTCGGTCAGTGGACTGACACCGCAGCAGGTCGAGCAACAGGAGCTCGAACGCAATCCGCCGATCGAGCGCGAACCCGCAGATGCGGGCCCGAACAGCCGTCGCCTTGGCGAGCGGACCGTAGTGCTGCCCGACGAGAGGCACGCGCATCTCTACGACCTCGCCCGCGAGCAGGTGATTGCCAAGAAGCTCGGCGGCACGTCTCAGGTGGACATGTCGAAGGTGCTGCCGGCAGAGCGCAAGCGGCTGGCGGACGAGTTCGGCGTGTCCGTCGAGGACCTCACCAGCATGGCCGACGACTACCGGTACCGCGTCGAGCGTGCCGCGAAGGAGGCGAAATCCACCCTTCCGGTGAAGATGCATCCGGTCAACGAGCGTCTGCTCAAGCAGCGCCAGACGGCGCGCGCCAAGCAGGAACCGGAAGCGGTCGCGGCCAAGGATGAAGCCGGCCAGTGGTGGGACGTTGAGCTGACCGCGCAGGCCCGCAAACGAGTGCTGGACGAGGCCGGCGTCAAGCGCAACGAACGCGTGATGTGGGGCAGTCTCACCCCGAACATCCAGAAGAAGCTGATGGCGGTCAGGGACGCCGAGCGCGGCACGTCGGGCGATGAGACGAGCGAGGTGGTATCGACCGATCCCGCGCCGACGACGGCGGTTGACGACGCGGCGCACGAGGCTGCGACCTCGCCCTCCAACGATCTGCCCGAGCCCACCCAGGCGCAGAAGGAAGCCGGCAACTACAAGGTCGGCCGCGGCCGCCTTGGCGGGATGGAGCTCTCGATCGAGAACCCGGCCGGCTCCGTGCGCAAGGGTAAAAGCCCATCCGGCAAGGACTGGGCTGTCGATATGAAGAGCCATTATGGCTACATCCGCGGCACGAAGGGGCGCGACAAGGATCACATCGACATCTTCGTGAAGCCCGGTACCGAGGCGCTCGACGATTCCTCGCCGATCTTTGTCGTCGACCAGCGCGATCCCGCCCGTGGCCGCTTCGACGAGCACAAGGTCATGGCGGGCTATGGCAGCGAGGAAGAGGCACGCGGCGCCTACCTCGAAAACTACACCAGCGGCTGGAAAGGGCTCGGTGCCATCAGCTTAACGACGCTGGGCGAATTCAAGGCGTGGCTCGAGTCGGGCAAGACTGAGGAGCCGTTCGCGCCGAAGTGGTTCGGATCGCGCGACAAGGCCGAGGCGCACATCGCCAAGGAGAAGCTGGGCGCCACGCAAGAGGTGGTCGAGAACGGCAAGCGTTTCGAGATCCGGGAGAAATCTGCAAAACCGGCGAAAAATATTCAGGTTCAATCCGACGAGCCGGTCGCCAAGCCCCTGGCGAACGGTACCGCACCGGAGCACACGCAGCTCGGCGTGGACGATCGCGAGCTCGCTCAGATCGTGAAGGAGTTCAACGCCGCGCAAGCGGAGATGATGCAGGGTGACCATCCGGTCTCCAACGTCTTCCAGCCACCGAAGAAAAGCGAGGTGGTGCGCCTCGCAGACAAGGTGAAAGTCTACACCCAGCAACATGGCTGGATGACGCCGGCCGAGGCAAAGGCGCGCATCGCCGAGTGGAAGGCGCACGCCCGAGCTCAGGGCACCGATCCCACCATCCGTAGCGCCAACAGCCAGAAGGTGGTGCTTTCGCTGTTCGACCTGTCCGGCGAGTGGTCGAAGCCATGGGAAGAGGCCGGCTACCAGGTGTACCGCTTCGACATCCAAGCAGATCCGGACGTGGGCGATGTCAACAACTTCTCAACCGACTTTTTCGGCGATTGGTTTGGCGACTTCGACGGCATGGACATCTATGCCATCCTCGCTGCCTGCCCCTGCACTGACTTCGCTGTATCTGGCGCGCGCCATTTCGCAGCGAAGGACGAGGACGGACGCACTGTTGCGAGCGTGAAGCTCGTACACCAGACCCTCCGCACGATCGAGTATTTCAAGCCGGCGGTTTGGGCGGTCGAGAACCCCGTCGGCCGCATCGAGGAGCTGGGTGGCCTTCCGCGGTGGCGCCTGTCCTTCGACCCGAACCACCTTGGCGACACCTATACTAAGAAAACGTTGCTTTGGGGCCGCTTCAACGGCGAACTGCCTATTGCGCCTGTTGAGGCTACCGAAGGCTCGAAGATGCACCGCCTCTATGGCGGGAAGTCCATGGCGACCAAGAACGCCCGGAGCGTCACGCCGGAGGGCTTCTCCTACGGGTTCTTCGCTGCCAACAACGCACACGACCACGCTGCAATGGCCGTGGCGAACAAGTATGACCGGCTCGACCGGAAACTTACTGCGCAGGCGATCGACGCTGGGGTGACGCCTGAGCAGATCGATAACGCCGTCGAGGATTTCTACTACCAGGACCTCGACGACGGCGCAGCCAATGACGCGATCCGCGATCTCTTGCCGAAGCCGCCGAAGAGCGCCGCAAAGGCGGAACAGCTGAAGCTGCGCAATAAATTACCGCGCCGGGATTACAGCAGTCTGATCCGCGACCTGCGCGCAGGCCTCAAAACGTGGGAGGACGGAAATCCGGTCCTTGAGGGCAAACTTGCGCTGGCGGAACGGCTGCAAGCGCTGAGTGACGAGGAATGGGCCCAGGTAGAGCCGTTCTTCCATCGCGACATGGAACCCGGCGTCACCTTGGAACCCGAAAAGGGTATGAAGGCGATCGCGGACGCACTGGACCAAACCGTAGTCAAGGTCAGGGCCGCGGTCGAGCCGAAGGCGGAGAAGACCAAGCCGGCCGTATCCGAGAACAAGATTTTCACTGAGGACGCGGCAGAGAAGGCGCGCGCATTGTTGCGCCGCAAGCTCTCAGGCAGCACGATCAACAGCGGGATCGATCCAGAGATACTGCAGGCCGGCATTACGCTCGCCGGCTACCAGATCGAGAAGGGCGCCCGCACGTTTGCCGCCTTTGCCAAGGCGATGCTTGCCGACCTTGGCGACGATGTGCGGCCCTACTTGAAGTCGTGGTACATGGGGGTCAAATATGATCCACGCGCTTCCGCGTTCGAGGGCATGTCCAGTGCTGCCGGGGTCGAGGCCGCCGACATCGCAGCCATCAGCGCCGAAGAAGGAACCACCGAAGATGTTTCTGCAGAACTGGATCAATCTCGGTCGAGAGCACTGGAAAGAGCACCTGCCGAACAAATACCGGGAACTGAAGCAGGCGGGGCTTCTGGAGCAGGCGCTGAAGGACGCAGCCGAGCAGACCTATCAGGCCGTGGATCAGCTCGAACAACAGGGCGTGAAGCCCGACGAGGCGTGGCAGCAGGTCAGGGAGACTTACTTGCTCCTGCCGCCGGAAGAAGCGAAGACGGCACAGAAGAGGTAACTGAAGGGCCATTCGGCCCCATCCTGCGCGGCTATGAAGGCAAATGGCGCGAAGCCGCCCTTGAGCTTGAGCGCAGGCAGACCGGCGACGCGATCGGCGCGCTTCATCACCCCGAGGTTGGCCCTATTGACCTTGTTTGGGGTGCACCTGGTTCCAACCAGAGCAACGGCACCGGCCTTTCGAAGCTCATCGCCTGGCACCCGGAAGTGCTTCAGGATTTGCAGGGCTTCATCGAGCGCCTGAAGGTTGATCGCGAACGCTCGACCACGCGGCGCATTCAGCTTGAGGACGAAACCGGGCGCGCCGGCGTGCGTCTTGATTACGACGGAACCGCTAAGACGTGGCTGCTGACGGCTTTTGAGAAGGGTTCGCGGCGCACTGAGAGAAGTTCACGCCGTCTCAGCGACTTGTGGGGCGACCGGAATACTGCGTCGGCCTCGCCGCGACCCACTGAAAATATATCCGAAACCCTTGTTGATGTCCAATCGGCGGCAACCCCTGCGCAGCAGCGGCCCACGAACTATGTCATCACGGATGCGGACGAGCTCGGAGAAGGCGGCGCAAAGGCCAAATTCAGAGGTAACATCGCGGCCATCCGCCTGTTGCGCAAACTTGACGAGGAAAAGCGTGCTGCAACTCGTGAGGAACAGAGCGTCCTCGCGAAATGGGTAGGATGGGGCGGCTTGCGCAACGCGTTCTATCGTGAAGACGGTAGCGTTGCGAAGGGATGGGAGAAGGAAGCGGCCGAGCTGAAGGCGCTTCTCGCTTCGACTGAATACGCCTCCGCCGAATCCTCTACACGGAATGCTCACTACACCTCGCCTGAAGTCGTGTCCGCGGTGTGGGACGTTGCCCGCAGGCTCGGTTTCAAGGGCGGTCAGGTGCTGGAGCCGTCCGTCGGCGCCGGCAACTTCCTTGGCCTCATGCCGGGCGAGCTGCGCGATGGTGCTGCTATCACCGGCGTCGAGCTCGACCACATCACGGGCGGCATAGCCAAGAACCTCTATCCGGGCGCCAACATACAGTCGCCCATGGGCTTTGAGAAGCTCACGGTGCCGAACGACTATTTCGACCTTGCCATTGGAAACCCGCCGTTCGGCTCTGAAAAGCTCTATGACAAGCAGCGCAGGCACCTCAACAAGCTTTCCATACATAACTTCTTCTTCGCGAAGGCGATCGAGGCGCTGCGTCCCGGCGGCGTTCTGGCGATGGTCGTCACGAACCGGTTTCTTGACGGGGCTAGCGCGGCAGCCCGCGACCAGATCGCAAAGGCGAGCGACCTGGTCGGCGCGATCCGCCTGCCGAACAACGCGTTCCTAAAGAACGCCGGTACCGAGGTCACGACGGATATCGTGATCCTGCGCAAAAGACTCGAGGGCGACAAGCCGGACACGTCTTGGACGCAGGTTGGCGAGTGGAAGGGCAAGGACGGCAAGGCGGTCCCGCTCAACCAGTATTTCATCGACAAGCCCGAAATGATGCTCGGCGACTTCGGGGCGTACGGCACCATGTACGGGCCGGATGAGCCCGCACTCGTCGCGCGTGAAGGCGAGGACCTGTCGGAGGCACTGGAAAAGGCAATCCGCGCATTGCCGCAGAATGTCATGGTCGAGCCCAGCGCCGCAGTGGTGCCGGAAACGGTCAACGTGCCCGAGACCGTCACAGACGTGCAGGTAGGAACCGCTTTCCTGGCCCCGGATGGCGAAGTGCATGTGCGCATGCCGGATCATCTCGGCCAGCCGGTCTCCCAGGTGCTGGAATATCCCAACGAGACCGCCAAGGCGCGGGTGCAAGGCATGGTCCGGGTCCGCGATGCGTTCGCGAAACTCCGCCGGGCACAGATCGACGAGAAAGCCAGCGACCCGCAGATCGAGAACCTGCGCAAGCGGCTCAACAAGCTCTACGACGGGTTTGTCGCCAAGCACGGACCAATCAATGCGGACGCCAACAAGCGACTGTTCCGCGACGATCCGACATGGCCGCAGATCAGCGCGCTCGAACAGGGCTTCGACAAGGGCATCAGCCCCGCCGTCGCAAAGAAGACGGGCGAGCCCGCGAAGGGTCCGAGCGCCCAAAAGGCAGCGATCTTCACCAAGAGGACGCAGCAGCCGTATAGCCGGGTCACGAGTGCCAGCAGCGCAAAGGATGCACTGGCTGCTTCCCTCAATGACTTCGGTCGCATCAACCTTGATGCGATGTCGTTCCTGTACGGCAAGCCCGCAGAAGCCATCGTCGAGGAATTGGGGCCGCTGGTCTACAAGACGCCATCCGGCGCCTATGAGACCGCTGACGCGTACCTCTCCGGCAACGTCAAGCAGAAACTCGCCGAGGCGGAGCGTGCCGCGGAGCAGGATCCGGACTTCCGCCGCAATATCGCCGCGCTGCGCGACGTGCAGCCGGCGGACATCGAGGCAGTCGACATTGATGTGAAGCCAGGCGCGCCATGGGTGCCCGCAAAGCACATCGAAGACTTCGCGATGCACATCACGGAAAGCGGCGCCCGCGGGAAGGCATACTACTCCAGGGCAAACGCTAAATGGGCTGTTGAAGTCCCGCGCCCGAGCCCGGCCGCTTCGACCCTATACGGTACCGATCGCGCAGGCGTCGAGACTGTGCTCTTGGCGGTGCTTAACGGCCAGAGCATCACGATCCACGACCGGTTCCGTGATGGCTCGACCGCTGTCAATCAGGAAGCCACGGAAGCGGCCAACGAGAAGGCAGCACGCGTCAAAGCCGAGTGGGACAAGTGGCTGTGGCAGGATGATGCCCGCCGCGAAGAGCTTGTTCGGCTCTACAACGACACCTTCAACACTGACGTCTTGCGGAAGTATGACGGATCGCACCTGACCCTCCCAGGTAAGGTGAGTGACGATATCATCGAACTGCGCCCACACCAGAAATCGTTCATCTGGCGGCGGCTTCAGGGTGGTACCGCCCTAGCGGATCACACCGTCGGCGCCGGCAAGACATTCGCCGCCATTGCGTCGATCATGGAGAAGCGCCGAATCGGGCAGGCACGTAAGCCCATGGTTGTCGTGCCCAACCACCTGGTGGGCCAGTGGGCCGCGGATTTTGTGAAGCTGTACCCGGGCGCCAAGGTGCTCGCAGCCACGAAACGCGACTTTGAGAAGGAGAACCGCAAGCGGCTGTTCGCCCGCATCGCTACGGGCGATTGGGACGCCGTCATCGTCGCGCATTCGTCGTTCGGCCGCATCGGCATGAACCTGGAGTATGAGGCCCGGTTCATCCAGGAGCAGATGGATGATCTTGAGCAGTCCATTGCGGAGCTCCGCCGCGAGACCGGCCAAAAGAGCCGCAACGTCGCGCAGCTCACCAAATGGCGCGACAACCTCAAGGCCAAGATGGAGAAGCTGCTCGACGCCGGCAAGAAGGACGAGGGCCTGCCCTTCGACGAGCTCGGCGTGGACGACATCACAGTCGACGAGGCGCACGAATTCAAGAACCTCGCCTACTCAACGTCCATGCAGCGCGTGGCCGGTCTCGGCAATGCCGCCGGCAGCCAGCGCGCGGCCGACCTCTACATGAAGACGCAATTCGTGCTGGAAAAGACCGGAGGGAATAACGTCGCCTTCCTCACCGGCACGCCGCTCAGCAACACCATGGCTGAGATGTATACAATCCAGCGCTACCTTGACCGGAAGTCGCTGACGGACCTTGGCATCGCCCATTTCGATGCTTGGGCGAGGGTGTTTGGCGAAGTCGTCACAGATTGGGAGCTTTCGCCGTCCGGCCAGTACAAGCTGAACAGCCGGTTTGCGAAGTTCGTCAACGTGCCCGAACTGATGCAGCGGTATCATTCCTTCGCCGACGTCATCACGAATGACGACATCAAGGCGCAGATGAAGGCCCTTGGAAGGACTATGCCGCTCCCGAAGGTCAAGGGAGGCAAGCCGACCATCGTCGTCGTCGAGCGCTCTCCGGACCAGGCGAAATACATCGGCGAAGGCAGTGCTGACGAGGCTGGCAACCTGACCTATCCCAAGGGGTCGATCGTCTGGCGCGCCGAGAACCTGCCCAAAAAGCAGGAAAAGGGCGCCGATAACATGCTGAAGGTCATGTCGGACGCGCGGAAGGCCGCGCTCGACATGCGTCTCGTCGATCCCGGCTACGGGGACTATCGCGGTTCCAAGGTTCATCGCGCCGCGGACGAGATGGTTGGCATCTACAAGAAGTGGGCCGACAAGCGCGGAACGCAGCTCGTGTTCATCGACCTGTCTACGCCGAAGAAGGCCATGGCAGCCGAACAGGCCAAGTTGCGCGACTTGATCGCCAAGGCCGAGGACGGCGACGAGGCCGCGCAGGAAGCACTCGACAAGATGTCGCCCGACGACTTCCTCGCGCTGCAGAGCTCGTTCTCCGTGTATGACGATCTTCGGCAGAAGCTCATTGATCGCGGCATCCCTGACACCGAAATCGCCTTCATCCATGACGCCAATACCGAGGCGCAAAAGGAGGAACTGTTCGGCAAGGTGCGATCGGGCAAAATCCGATTCCTGTTTGGTTCGACCGCTAAGATGGGTGCCGGGACCAACGTGCAGAACCGGCTTGTCGGCCTCCACCACCTGGACGCACCGTGGCGTCCGTCCGATCTTGAACAGCGCGACGGTCGCGGTATCCGGCAGGGCAACGAGCTCTATGGCGAGGATCCGGAAGGCTTCGAGATCGAGATCATGCGCTACGCCACCGAGAACACACTCGATGCGCGGCAGTGGCAGACGATTGAGGCCAAGGCGAAGTTCATCGAACAAATCCGCAAGGGCGACCTGAAGAAGCGCGATATCGAGGATATCGGCGGCGAGGCAGCCAATGCGGCGGAGATGAAAGCGGCTGCATCGGGCAATCCCGTCATCCTTGAGGAAATGGAGACCCGCCGGAAGCTGCAGCAGCTCGAGCGCCAATCGTCCGAGCACGATCGCGAGCAGCATCGCATCAAGGGCCGTATTCGCTCTCTCAACGAGGAAGCGCAATCGCTGCGCAATCGGCTGCCCGAAGTCGAGGCCGACGCCCAGCGTGCCCAGGCGGTCGAAGGCAAGCCCTTCTCGGCGACGGTGAAGAATGAGGCATTCGATAAGCATAAGGAATTTGGCGCCGCCGTTATTGCCGCGATCCGCAAGGACCTGATCGAGCGGGCGGGCGAAACTGAGATCGGCGAATACGCCGGCTTCAAGATTTCGATCAAGCACATGCACTCACGCCAGTATGACATCACGTTGGCGGGCGATCGCGACTACCACGTGAGCGTCGAGGACGCCGCGGACATGGACCCGACGGGTACGGCCATGCGCATCGTCAACACGATCAAGGGACTTGCCCGCATTCCGGCGGCCGACAAGGAGCGCATCGCCGAGATCGAGAGGCAGGCGCCGGCGCTCGAAAGGCAGATCGCGCCCTGGACGGGCCAACAGGAGCTCGACGAGACTGCCGCTCGTCACCGCCGATTGGTAGACGCGCTCAAGCCGAAGCCCAAAGGTGCGGCGGGCCAGACGACAGAGGTGAGCACGGACGTCGCGGCGGAGGCGGAGCCTGCGAAGCAAAACAAGCGACCCGACCCCGCCGTAGAGGGCGCGGTTGGAAACCTGCGTTCGTTGGGCACGCCCGAGCTAAAAAAGGGCATTCCGCTGCGAGACGCAGCCATCGAGCGCGTTACCGCGGACGGACGGCGTACCGGCCACGAATACCTGCTTGCGCTTGATGACGACGGCTCTGTGGTCGAATACGGCACGGCAGGCGACAAGGCCAACACCGGCATGAACAACAGGCTGCTGGCCGCGATGGCCAATCCTGATCGCAAGGTTGTCGTCTACCACAACCACCCGAGCAATGGACCGCTCAGTTCGGCCGATATCGGCTTCCTCGCCTACCCCGGACTGTACAGCATTTGGGCGGCGGGCCACGACGGGCAGGTTACACGGGCGGCGCTGACTGTGGCAGCAGCGGAGGCGTTGTCGAGCGAAACGCCAGACCTTGCCGCGCTGTCCATGGCAAAGCTCAAGAACGCCATGATCGGTGTCGAGTACGCGCTCCAAGGCTTCCTGCAAGCCCAGCTCAACAGCAAAGCCATCACCGTTGATCAAGCCAATGAGGCTCATGCCGCCGGCAAATTGATGGCTGCCGATCGCGCGAACGTCATAGACTTCACCACGAACACACCTTACGATGCGGCCGCGACCACGGGTTTTGATGCCGTGATTGACGCAGCCGCTGATAAACTGGCTGGAGAAATCTTCAATGGACCCAAAAACACAGGTAAGCGGGCCGATCGACGCGCCGAGCCCCTTCGACACGCTGCAGAAGTGGCGCGAGCACCTGTTGCGGGTAAACCAGATGCCGGCCGGCGATCCGACACGAGCGGCCTCGCTGAAGCAAGCACGGCAGATTATCAAGGAAAAGGTCGAGGCCGAGAAAAGCGGCAACGCGTAACCGAGACCCGCATCGTCGAGGATCTTCGCGGCAAGCTGACCGACATGCAGCCCGCCATCCTCAAAACCATCCCGCTCAACTATTTCAGCGAGCTTGGACGGCCAAACATGAAGGCCGTGGGCGAATACCTCCGTGTCAAGCGCATCATGGATGCCTTCAGGGGCACCAAGCACGCGGAAGCCGACGCTATCGGCCAGGAATGGTTGAAATGCACCCGCCTTGGCTACGTCGGGAAAGACAAGGCCAAGGCCCAGGCGCTCGCCGACCTCATGCACGAGGCGACCCTCTCCGGCATCGATCCGTCAAAGGTGGATGCCGAGACGCAAGCCATGCCGGGATACGCGGCGCTGCGTAAGGCATATACGGCCCTGTCACCGAAGGGGCGGGAGCTCTTCAACAAGGTCCGCGACGCTTACAGGCAGCAGACCGAGGAACTCGATGAAATCCTGCTGGACAACGTCCGCAAGGCGCAGGAAATCGCGCTGCGCCAGGCTGAGGACCGATACCGACGCACCTTGCAGCAGATCAAGGACGCGGGGCTGACCGGGATCGATAAGAAGAATGCCGAAGAAGATGCTGCCAGCGCATACCGTGCCGCGACAACGAAAGGCCAGTGGGCCGCGAAAGCCCGGCTCACCCGCATGCGCATCGCCTTCGAGGCGAGCCGCGTTCAAGGTCCGTACTTCCCGCTTGGCCGTTTCGGACGGTACTTTGCGACGGTGCGCGACATCGACGGTAAGGTGCTCAGCTTCTCCAAATTCGAGACCGTTGCCGATCGAGACCGCGCTGTGCGTCAGATGCAGAAGGATTATCCGAACGCGAAGTTCGAAGTTGGCGTGATGGAAGCGGGCAGCGACCTTCGCCGGGCAATGGACCCGCGCATCGTCGCCGAGATCGAAGAACTCCTCGGCGGTTCCGGCGTCAGTCCGGAGCTGATGGATCAGGTCTGGCAGCGTTACCTCGAGTCCATGCCGGACCTGTCCGCGCGCAAGCGTTTCATCCACCGCAAGGGCACCGCCGGCTTTACCGGCGACGCGCTGCGTGTGTTCTCGTCGCACATGTTCCATGCCGCTCACCAGATGGCGCGTCTGAAATTCGGGCTTGAGCTTCAGGAGCTCGTCAACCAGACTTTCGACCAAGCGAAGGAAGCGGACGATCAGACCCGCGCCATGACGCTCGCTAACGAGCTTTCGAAGCGCCACGATTGGGTGATGAACCCGACCGGGAGCAAGGTGGCGCAGACGATGACGAGCACGGCATTCGTCTGGTTCCTTGCTGCGTCGCCGGCTTCGGCGATGGTCAACATGTCACAAACCGTCATGCTCGGCCTGCCGATACTCGGCGCCAGGTTCGGTGGCATTCTCAAGGCTGGCAAGGCGCTCGCCCAGGCGTCCCGCGATTCAGTCGCGGGCCGCGGCTCGGTTGCGCGAGCCAACCTCAAAGAAGACGAGAAGAGAGCGATCGAAGCATTCTACAAGTCGGGCTTGATCGATCGCACGCAAAGCCATGATCTTGCCGGCGTAGGCGAGACCGGCGTCGAGTATTCTCCGCTCCGCGCGAAGGTCATGGGCGTCATCTCGTGGGCGTTCCATCGCGCGGAAGTGTGGAACCGGGAAGTGACGGCCCTCGCCGCCTACAGAATGGCGCGCGCGGCCGGCCAGAACCAGTCGGACGCGATCGACACGGCACACGATCTGACGTGGAAGACGCACTTCGACTATTCCAACTCGTCGCGGCCGGCGCTTCTGCAGAACGACTTTGCCAAGGTCGCGCTGGTGTTCCGCCAGCACAACATCAACATGCTCTATCGCATGTTCCGCGACATCCATCAGGCGGTTAAGGGCGAAACGCCTGCCGCCCGCCGGGAGGCGCGGTACCAGGTCGCCGGCATCACCGGCATGATGGCCCTCATGTCCGGCGTGTCTGGCGTTATGGGCTACAGCCTTGCCATGGCGCTTGCCGGTCTAATTTTCGGCGACGACGACGATCCGATGGCATTCGAACAGCAGTTCCGCGCAAACATCGTCGATATCCTTGGCCCCGAGCTCGGCGGTATCGTCCTCAATGGCGCTCCCGGTCACTATCTCGGCATCGACCTGACGTCGCGCATCGGTATGCCGGACCTGTGGTTCCGCTCGCCCTCGCGCGAGCTCCAAGGCAAGGACGAATACCAGTATTGGCTTTCGCAGTCCCTCGGCGCCACCGTGTCGCTCGGTGAGCAGCTTTACCGCGGTTACAACGTGATCACCGACGAGGGCGACGTCGCTCGCGGACTCGAGATGATGGCTCCTAAGGCGGTGCGGGACTTGATGAAGGCATATCGCTATGCCGACGAGGGTGTGACCTCGCTCCGGGGAGACGAGATCGTGCCCCAGGACGAGATCGGCATTCCAAGCATCATCGCCCAGGCGCTCGGCTTCACGCCGGCGGAAGTCGCCGAGACGTGGGAGCGGAACTCGGCGCTGAAGGATGCGGAGAGCCGTATCACGCAGAAGCGCCAGCGCCTCATCACTCGGTTCGCGATGGCCGCGCTCGCCAAGGATAAGGAAACGATGTCCGAGGCGATCGAGGACATCAAGCGCTTCAATGCAGTCAAAATCAACGCTCCGGTGGCGATCACCAAGGAGACGTTGCAGCGCTCGATCAAGACTCGAGCGAGCATTTCCGCCAAGAGGCAGGACGGCGTTCTGATCAGCAACGAGGCGCTTGGTAAGGAATTGCGCGATCGGCTTGCAGATCCCATCTACAGATAGCTACTGTAGCGGTTGTCCGTCGGACAAGCCCATGAGGGGGGAACATGAATGCCAAGCTCGCGGCGGTGATGATCGCCGCCCTTTCGCTCTCTGCCTGCCAGACCCGAACGTACAGCGAGATGAGCGAGGCGGAACAAACCCGCCTCGCCTCCGGCGTCGCTCAGAGATGCATCAAGCAGGGTCACACGAAGGTAGGCCCAGCCGCAGACGCATGCCTGCGGAGGGAGGCCACCAAAGAGGTGATGATGCGAGAGGAAAACAAGGAAAACGCGAAGCAGTTCGCGCAGGCGGTAGGCAGCGGATTTAGTGCCTACGGCAACAAAATGTCTCAGGGCTATCAGTTTGAGCCGACGAGACGGCCGATCAATTGCACGTCGAGCACCTATACCGGAAATCCGGTCTACACGACGTGTTATTGACGCACCGGGCCCGCTTTAGCGCGCGAGCCCGACCACTCCGCCACTCCGCTTGTTCGCGATGGCCTGCTTCACCGAAGCGGGCCATTGTTCTTCGGGAACGCCGTTGGCGAGCAGCTCTTGAACGATCCGATCAACAGGCACACCCTCGCGAACCGCCACGTCTGCGGCTTGCACCTGATAGGCGACGTTTTCCTCTCGGCGCAGGCCTCCGCTCTTGCGAGACCGGTCTTTCGTTTCGCGGGGTGCTTCTGCGGCGCGAGGATCTTCCCTCGTCGGTGCCTGCTCGCGCCCGGCGAGGATATCCACCTCGCGGATGACACGCTGGCCTATGCGGTCGATCAGGCCCGGCTCGCGAGCTTCTTCCTCTTTGGGCTTGCTCGGCCCCTGTGCCGGCCGTGTCTGTACCGGCTGCCCGGTCACCGTATCGACAATTGCCTTGCGGCCGGTCGGTGACGGCTGGCTCGAGTCCGGCGTCGGCGCAGCGCTCGCGCCGTCGGCTGCAAGGCCGGGAGCAACGCTCGCGCGAGCCGCCGGCGTGCTCGCGACTGGCGCGCCGCCGGCGCCACCACGCTGTAGCTGGATTTCTTCCGCGATCAGCTTCTCTTTCTCATCCGCAGGCAGATCGTCGAACTTCGGTTCGTCGCCGGTCAGACCACCGTCAAGGCGCTTGCGAATGCTGGTGATCGCATCGCCGCGAAGCTTCTGGTCGCCAAGGCCGACTTCCTTGTCGATTTCCTTCTTTGTCCGATAGTCGGCGAGCTCCTGTTCGCGCTTGGTCGCCGCCTGTGACGCGGTGACCTGGCTTTCCCATGCCGCTTCCGGGTTGAGGAAGGTCGCGATCGTCTTCTGGAGCTCCGTCGTCTGAATGTCCTGCGTGATCTCGTTACCGTCGGGATCGGTAAGCCAGATGCGATAGCCGAGGACAGTGCCGTCCGGCTTCACGATCTTGTCATGCTTCTGCACCTCGTAACCGTGGGCGATGTAGCCTTGCGTCTGCCCGGCCTTGATCGCGTCATCGAGTGCGCCAACGCCATCACCCGTCTGCGCCTTCAGCATGGCCGACTTGAACAGCTTCGCGCCCGTCTTGGCATCGGCAGTGTCAGCCCACTTCTGCACCTTGTCGGCGTTGTCGATATCGCCGGCTGCGAGATAGGTGTTCTTGAGCAAAGGCACCGTGTTCTTGGCGAACCAATCGTCGCTGTCGTCAGGCTCCGCCGTCCCCGACTGCACAGCGGCCTGAAACTCTGATTGCGACTTGGTGACGGCGTCCTCGATCGCAAGGCGCTGCTGTTCCGTCCGCTCAAAGGCTGCATCCTCGCGCTCATCGAGAACCTTCTGACGATCGTACCGCTCCTTCTTTAGCGCCCTTTCTTCCTTGTCAGCCTTCAGTTTCTGGCTGTTGTTGTAGCCTTCCATGAAGCCGCCGAGACCAATTCCGAGCATGTTAAGCCGCCTTCTTCTGTTTCTTGATCGGGGCCGCGTTTGCGCCGCCGAGTCCGATCGCCTCAATTACACGGTCGACCTTGCTATCGAGATCCTGCACGGCCTTCATCGTCAGCCCAATGGCGTCTTGCGGGAGGATGCTCTTGCCGTCGCCACTGCCCGTCTCCCGCTGGAAGTCCTGCGCATACGGGCCGACGTGCCGCCCCTCGTCTTCGACGCCTTGCTTATAGTCCCATTCCTCGACGGGCATGTTGTTGATGGCGTCGAGCGCCTCGCCTTCGGGAATTTCCGCCTTGTTCTCCTTCTTGGTCTCGTCCGACGTGAAGGGGAGAGCGCCGACAACGCTGCCGAGGAACTGCCCGATACCGGACGCATTCTGAGCCTTGAGCGATTGCTCCGCCTTCCAGGCATCGAGCTGGAGCCCGTACTGGTTGTTCAGCGTCTGAGCTTGGCCGGCATAGCCCTGCATCGCACCTTGGTAGCCCTGCCCCATGATGTTCGTCGATGCGAGATACTGGCTGTTGGAGGCCTGATTGCCCGAGAGCGCCGTTGCGCCAGCCGCCACGCTGCCGCCGGCGCCGCCGGCCGCTTGCGCAGGCAGCCCGCGCCCCATATTGACGACATCCGCTTTGAGGGCCAGCCCCTTGTCCCTGACGGACTGACGCGCGCTGTTCGCCGCACCTGCTTCCGCTAGGGTGGCTGCCATGTCGCCCGACGCCTGTACGCCGGCGAACCTGCCAGAGCCGGGAGTGACGCCCATGGATGTGTTGGCGCGCTCACTCGCGGCGCGCTGGTTCGCTGCCGCGGTCTGAACATCGGCCCGCGCCTCCGCCGCCGCTTCGTTCTGCCGCGCGTCGGTGGCATAGTTCGTTGCCTCTTTGATGAAGCTGTCTTCGATCGGCTTGTAGGTTTTTTCGTACCGGTCGCGATCGGTGCGGGCCCAATTCGCTTGCTCCGTCGCGAGCCCGAGCTGCTGCTCGGTAACCTTCTTCGTCAGCGCATCGAGCTCTTTCTGGCGTTCAGTCGAGACCTTGAATGCGTCCTGCGAGAACTGGAGCCACTTTTCGCCGGTCTCCGCCTGTTTCAGCGCCGCCTTGCCGATGTTCGGATCCGGAGATGGAGCGGAACTGCCGCCTTTGCTCATGGTGTCACCTCTTGATTGAGGTCACACTCATGCGCGACATTCTGTGTATACCTGTGTCCGGCCGGTTTTTCCAGCAACTCGATGGGGGAGCCATGAGCATTCGCTTCGCAGCATGCCGAGCATGATCAGATCTTCACCGTTGAACCCGGCTTGCCGCATGACGCCCTCACGGACAAAGCCCAGCCCCTCGCAAAGGGCGAGCGAAGCCTGATTGCCAGCCGAGATAAATGCGTTGATGCGAGGATGCCCGCACTGGAGAAACGGATAGGCGAAGACGCGAATGAGGAGCTCGCGGGTTAGCCACCTGCGGCCGCCATCAGAGGCGACGCTGATCCAGCATCCTGCTGTAGTGAAGCTATCGAACACGACAACGCCGTGGAGGCCGGCTTCGGATCGAATACCGATCGCATGCGCGTCGTCGCGAAACTTGCAGCCCGGGATGCGGCTTTCCGCCCAAGCAATCATCTCGCCTTCCGGTTCGTAGACGACTTCCTTCATCGGATAATCCGGCTTTGAAGGATCTGTGCGACGACAGCGAGGCGGGAACTTATCTCCTTGACGTCACTCAGCAGCGAGTTGAAATCTGCCGCCGACGGCGCAGCCACTACTTCCGCGGTCCGAACCGGCGCAAGCTGTAGCAGCTCCGCGAGATCGGCGATCCGCACAGCGGCTTGATCGCGGGCGCGGGGGAGATCGCCGGAAAGGACCTCAAGCTTTTCTATTGCGTCGCGCTCATTGAACGTCTGCACCATCAAGCCACCTGCTTAAGTTCTTCAACGCTTCCTGCCATGATGATCTGCGCGATCTGCGTATTGGTGGAAACATCGACCTCCCACCGCCTCGCCTTAAGCCCGGCTCGAATACGGACGATGCGATCCGTGATGGACATGGTCTGGATCAGCTCGCCGTCTGCATAAATGCCGACTGTGAGCTCTTGGTAGTCGGCTGCCGTGGGGACCGGCTGCATGGCGTCCCCGCCGAATCGATACAGATTCAGCGACGCGGCGTTGATTTCACCGTCCAGGACGCCGGTCGCGAATAGTGCCTCGTTCTCTGCGGTGATGCGGTCGATCTCTTCCTGAATGGCTCCCGCATCTCGCAGAGCAATGTCCTGGCCACTATCGATCAAGATGGCCCCCATTGAAGTGGGCGTAGTGGTCCAAAATTCCTTCGAGCGCCAGTAGAGCTTTTGCGGTGGGCCATTGGGTGGATCGAACCTCTGCACCGACGTGCTGCCTGGCGCTTTAAAATAGAGGCCGGTGTCGCCGACGTCGTAGTAGCTCGCCGAAGCGATCGCTGAAGTTCTAACGAGGAACGGTTGACCATTCACGTAAATAAACAGGGCTCCCGCCAGCCGGTCGCCGTTTTCGTCGATGTTGTCGAAGAACAGCACGTAGATGCCGTCGATCTGGCCTCCCACGATCGTCGTGGGCGACAATGCAAGCCAATCGCTGCGACTCATCATCTGCTCGGTCACCACGTTGATGGAGCCATCCCCACGCACCGCGACGAGCCCGTTGGGGCTGGCGTAGCAGACTGCGTGTCCGAGATCGACGATCGATCGGGCGTTTATGCAGGGCAGGTTCGCCTCGAGTTTTTGTTGCTGCATCGAATCGGGATGGTTCCCCGACATCAGATACGGCTGAGCTTTGGTCATCACCACGAGAATGCCGCCGAGAGAGGCGAGCCCGACCACGTCGGCATCGACGGTCATGATGTATTTTTCCGGCCAAGCATGTGGGCGCCACGGCTCACAGAAATAGATATCCCGGCCGACATACGCAGCCATCATGCCGTTTGGCATGCTCACGAGGCCCACGAGCCCGTCTGGCGGCTCGTTCCAGTCCGCCGAAGGCAATGCCTCTTGGAACTGATCCACGGGGATGTCGTCGGTGAAATCCCCAGTGGAAGCGGGTCGTTCAGCGATTAGATATAGGTAGGTTCCGCTTCGGCCGGTCTGGCTACGATAGATGCGTTGAAGAGTAATCGAGCGGCCTCCGGGCGCCGCCGCAAAACCGGACAGCTGAACGGTCTGGCCTGGCTTCCAGTCAATAATGGCGCTCGCCGGCGACGGGGCCGACTCCTCCCCGAACGAAGTAACGAAGGTGTAGACGTAGGTCCGGCTCTGCTTATCCCCGGAACCTGTGCCGGAAGGCGTCGCCGTGAGCGCGCCCGTGGGTCGGCTCACCTTCAGACTATAGTCGGTTCCGCTGATCCTGACCTTCGGAACACCACTCCCGGTGAAATAAAGGCGGTCTTGGGCGACAGGCCCCGGCACGGCATTGACGGTGCCCGCCCAGGATAGCCAACTGCCGAGATGCCTGTAGATTGTCGTGTGGCTCGCGCTGGAGACGGCACCGGCCACAAGGGGTTTGTTGATCGGCGTCAGTCCGCCGTCGTTCAACCGAACGTTCATAGCCGCCACGGCCGAGGTGTCAGGTAACAGCCGCGGCAAGATGAGCGGACGCTCGCCAGAGAAAGCCGAAAGTTTAAGTGCCACCATGTGCGATCCTTGTCAGAGAGATAGCGCTGCGACCCACATTGCATCGATCTGCTCATCTGTGAGGCCGAGAGCGGCACCGACAGTGTTGATCAGCGGGTGCACCCGGTTGAAGGTTGTCGCGTATTCCCACTCTATCAAGGCGGTCTCCTTTTCGAGGCCGTCCGGCATCATATCGATCACGGCACTCACCTCAGCGAGGGTGAAGCCGCTGTTGACCAGGCCAAGGCGGATTTGCCGCGCTGAAAGTGCCGGCATACTGGCGGAAGGCGTGCGCGGGAGTTCCACAGACGCCCACCCATCCCCTATCCACTTTAGGATGTGACCGGGGATAAGCTCTGGCGGCACAATCGTTGTGGCATGAGCCGGGATCAAATACTCCCCCGGCTCCAATGGGCTTTCATCTGCTTCCGAAGCGCCCGCGTATTCGAGCGTGGCGGGATCGTAGTTGTAGACCGTAATCGACATGTCAGAAGCCTCTCAATATTTGATGCAGGCCAGCAGTGCGATGTTGCGAGGACGTGTGTCCGTACCAGATCCGGCCGCACCGGAGGTGAACGCCGCAATATCGACGGTATGGCTGTGAGTGTCTGAGCCGGTGGTTCCCGACACAGTGTGGGAGTGATCGCCAGCTGAGCTGGTGTTGAACGTACCCGCCGATCCACTCTGTTCTGCGTTGTTAATCGTGCCAGATTGGAAGCCCCGATCACCATAGGTGATGGGATGCGAGTGAGCACCGGCTGTGCTTGTGGTTGCCGAGAACGTGTGACTGTGTGTGTCCGAAGACGTCGCCGTACTCGGAGGATCGATGGAGTGCGTATGCGACTGGATGTTCGCACCTTGCGCTGAACCGAAGGCGCGACCGCTGTCGACACCCCGGGCATCGTCCCAGCCGCGAACAAATTCACCTCGAAGGTCTGGCACATTGAAGGTGGAAGTGCCGTTGCCCACTCCATAAGTCGTTCCGATTGCCGCAAACAGGTCCGCGTAGGTCGTGCGCGAAACTGCAGCACCATTGGCTTTGAGATAGCCGCTTGGCGCAGTACTTCTGGCGACATGGATGATGGAACCAGCTGGCACAGCGGCGGCGGCCGCGGCTGACGCTGCTTCCGCATCGGCTGCAGCAGCGGCAGCGGCGGCCGCAGCGTTGGTTCCAGCTACATAGATCTCGCTCAACGCAGCCGTGGTAAGTCGAAGGTCTACGCGCGATCCGGAAACGAAAGTTTTCGCTGTCGTTCCCTCTTGGGCACGAGACACGGTCAGCGTGGCCCCCGATCGTGCAGTGCAGCGCATGATTTCCATATTGCCGGCACTGTCGACGACGGTCACCGGGAACCAGTCGCCGGCCGCGAGGGTCGGAAACTTGGCAGCGTCCACCGATTGAACTGAGATGCTCGTTACCGTCGTGTTGATCGACGCTGCGAGGGTCGATGTCGCATTGTTGCTGAATTTGACGGCCATCAGCGGCACTCCCGAATCTTGATGTTGAAGCAGAACTGTTTAGTGCGGCCCTGCTCGGTGACCACAGTGGTCGTCACAAATCCGTTGTCCCCGTCGGTGCCGCCAGCGAGCCAGACGCGCGCGGTGCTATCGGTGAAGTCTGTGCGCACGATCGTTGCGGTCGTTCCCGAAACCTCGGACGTCGCCCCCGTGATCCGGTCCGCCTCCCGCAGCCAACGCGAAAAATCGATATCGAAATCGAGCACGTCGGCCGGTGCCTTTTGCATCACATCGGTCAAGGCATATCTCCAGCAGCAACAGGAACCACCATCGGCCTCTCCCGAGGCGCTACCGTCATGCTTCGGGAAGGTGCAGGGGCGCGCATCGACGACAATTCACGGACGCGCATCACGCGATTGATTTTGGTCTGAACCGAGTAGCGCACCGAAAAGGCCAGCGCGCCTGGCGCCGCTCCCTCGTCGTTCGCTTTTGCAACTAACCGCCGCGTCGCCTCCAGGGCGTCAGAGGCCAAGGCAACGTCGAGCGGCATCGCCACCAGGCGGCGGATCGCCTTGGCAGACGCAGTTGTGGAAACCGTGTCCTTGAGGCGGATACCACGCACCACGAGCCGCGCTGTCGCCGAGACGGCGACGATATCGGCGGTCCTGGCGACGAGGCGTCGTGTCAATCTCAACGTGTCGGTAGCCGCACCGGTGTTGCTGCCGGCTGCTTCCTGCACGAAGTTGCCGCCGTTGACCGAAAACCCGTTGATGTCTGCGCCGCCAAGTGCGCCCCTGCTGAACATCAGTTTATCCCGAGGTCTAGGTCGCCCGGGTAGATCACGCACTCATCGCCATTCAGCAGCGTCTTGGTCGCGACGAGTGCGCCGGTCCAGATGCAATTGCCACCTGCGAGGGCGTTCCAGAGGGCGAAATGGGTGATGGCCAAGGAGGTGGCGCCGTCGTAGTTGGGGAAAAGCAATTCGAGGAGGTTCTCGGTCACTTTGGCCGTAGAGGCGACAAAACCCGCAGCCACCGCTCCGCCTTGGGCCGCATCCTGCCGGGCGTAGGAGGGCCATTGAGCCGTCGTGATTTCACTGGCCCCCGTGTTGCCCGGATTAGCGGTGTGCAGCGATACGTAGACGCGCGTAGGCGGGGTAAAAGCAGCACCGCGCGTCAACAGATTGATCACGCCGTTCGCGGCAAATGTGCTCAGAGGCATTACAGGTAGCTCCCTTTGGTGCGAAGGCGGGCGCCCTGCTGTCCTTTCGCCGCGACGATCGCCTCGTTTCCAAGGCTCGCGTCGAATTCGGCCAGCAGCCGCTCGCCGAATGGCGGATTAGCTCCCGTGTCATCGGTGCCGATCAGTAGGATTCGGCCGGCCGCGCCCTTGCCAATTTCCGTGCCCCACTGGTCGAGCAGGAATTTCGGGAGGGTGATCGCTGACACGGACGGCTTGAGCACCAGGCGCATCGTCAGACGGCCTGACTGCTTCGGCACAACGGAAACCGTGTTCGGGGTGGTTTGAGTGATGTATCGCGCAGTCCCGGTGTCGTTGGTGGTCTCCCAATCCGGCTCGTTCTCATCGAGCCATGCGACCGTCCGCGGCGTGATCGCCGTGCCGTCGAGCTCGGCGCGCTGAATGAGGATGATTTCCGCATCGCTGATCGTGCTGACCGCTTCGCAGTCCGGCGTTGTGACGGTCATCTCGTCACTCTCGCGCCATGCCCGCGTCCGCTCGCAAAACTCTCGAGCGGCCTCACGAATGAACCGGTACGCTACGACGTCAGAGCAATTCGGCGCGTAGAGCAGGACTTGCGGCAAGAAGTCGTCGATGTCGATCATGGTCGCCATGGTCAGCGCCTCCTGTTCGGATTATTGGCGCTTTCGACCTGCATCTTGATGCCGACGGCGGTCGCGAAGAGCTGATAATGCCCCTGCGCCTTAGCCGCGTCGGCGGCGGTGTCATCTTTCGAATGGCACCGGTAGAGCACGTAATCCAGCAGCGGGACGCTGTAGGGCTCCGGCAGGCCGACATCGATCGCCCAGGACTCGAGTAGTGTCGCATCTGCTCCGTTGACCAGCGCAACCGGCTTCGGGAGGAATGAAAACGCGACCTCAACGATGCCGGTACCGTCATTGCCCGGATAGACATAGAACTCGGTCGGCACTTGCTCGTCGAAGATGACCTGCCGAACCTCTTTCCGATAAGGGACGTAAGCCCGGTTGTGCCAGTTCGGCTCTTGAGCGTCGATTTGGTCACGAGCGGCTGTCCGGACCGCACGCAAGCCAAGCCGAGGCGTCGCGGTCGATGCAAGATTGCGGTTGACACCGAGCAGCTGAATGGGGGCTTTGCCGTCGATCGTCGAGGGCAGCGCCTGGCGTGTCCCCTGACCGAGTTGCAAAGCCGCAGTCATTGATGCGGAAGACGGCTTTGCGAGCACGATCGCCTTGACGCCCTCATTGATCCAGCCCGCCAACTCGGCGAGAGGCCAACGGATATGGTCTTCGTCCAAAAGCTGGATCGCGGCCAGCGCCATCAACTCACTCGCCTTCGGCATAGCTTACCTCCTGCGACGGGTGCTCTGCTGCGGCGCGCTCTGCTGTTCTGCGGCGGCTTCTACGGCGGTCTGGCCCTCTACCGACGCGGCGTCGAGCTCCAGCTCTGGCTGCTGGGTCGCGTCCTGTGTGCCTTCGGTACCGGAAGCGGCGAGGTTGACAGCAGCGGATTGAGCGGCAATCGCAGCTTCGACTTCCTCCTGCGTGCTGCGCGATGCATAGCCACTCGGCGGGTAGTTCGCGCCCTGATAGCCGGCCGCGACATATTGCTCCACCGTAGGCCCATCGCCGCGCAGGGCTTCCCCGTTCGGCGTACTTTCGCGTTCGCCGCCGCCGCCGTCCTCACCCTCCTGCCCTCCAAGACCGAGAACGCTCTGTGGGAGCAATTCTGGAACATCGGGAACGGCTCGATAATGGACAACGGAAAGCAGGCACTCGCGGTGTCTCAGGTTGTAGACAGAGGCGACGAACCGTCCATAGGCGTCGCGGACGAACTGGTAATCGATCCCCATGACCGAGGTTTCGGCGTAACCGGCAATGCATTCGATAAGTCGCTGTGTGTCGCTCAAGGCTCTTCTCCTGAATAAAAGGGGGCGCGCGGCCCCCTTTGTCTGCAACATTGCAAACCGGCCCGCTTACTCGGTCGAGACGATCACGGTCAGACCTATCGTGCCGGCTTGGAACGCCGCGGCTACGGCGGAAAATTTAATCCCGATCGATCGATCAATGTTGGACTTGCTCGTTCGGAACGCAGTCTTGAGTGAAGGGCGCTCGCTGCCGCCGGCTTGTGCGAGGGCCGATCCGGAGAAGAACTCTGCGCCGCTGGTGCGGGCGCCTTCCTCGCCAAACGCCCCGCTCATGAGGCCTACGTCGAGGGTCATCGTCGCTGCCGCGTCGGTGTCGAGTTCGTCCGAATCGAGGATCATGTCGATCACGCGGCAGCCTGCCGGGACCATTGCGAGTTCGAGGATATCGCCTGCGGCCGGTGCGGCGGCAAGCTGGTGAACGAAGCGCATTGCTGTGGCTGCGCCGGCGATCGAGGGATAGGCAACAGCGATAATCCCCTTCGCGTAGTTACTCTGAATGACAGACATGGGCGGTTTCCCTTGGTTGAAGCTAGGAGGAAGGCGGCGCGATCGCTCGCGCCGCCTTGTGGCCTGTCATCAGGCGGCGTTGGGGTCTTTCGCGGCGGTGTCGATGGAGATCACGCCATAGTCGCGGTCGTTGAATCGCGTCTTCTTCACGCCATCGATCACGCCGGAGGCGACAACGGGCTCGTTGCCGTGGTCCTTGGTTTCTTCCGTCCAGGTGTAGCGGAAGCCTCCGGCCGAGCCGAAAGCGATGACGCCAGCCTGCCGCCCCATGAACAGCGCACGTCCTGCTGCGACGTTCGCGCCAGCGCCGTAATCGCTGAAGCGGATAGCCCATTCATGGCTATGCAGCACAGTGTTGTTGATCATGCCGAGACCGCCCTTGAAGATCGGGTTGTTTCGGCCTTCAGCAGCAGCCGCGGCCTTCTGGATTTCGAGCCAGCCGCCCTGATCCGAATTGCGAAGGTCGTGCTCCTGGAAGGGGTTCATGACGCAGACGTAGTGCGACTCGCCGTTGATCATCAGCGGCATCATGTTTGCGTTCTTCGGGTCCTTGGCCGACATCATGCGGGCATGGACCTGCGCCCGTTCGATGACCGCGCGCGTCATCTTCGAGTCGGCGTCGATCGACGCCTTGCCCGTGGCGGTGCCGCCGTAAATGATGTGGCCCGCGTCCGGCGCCTGAATCGGATTGCCCGCGTGGCCCGCCCAGGTGGTGTCTTCGATGAAGTCCTCGTTGATGCCGCGCGCACCCGAAAGATAAATGAACAGCATCTGGTCGTTGAACTTCGACCAATAGTCGGAGAGACGGTTCTTGCCGATCTGGCGCATGTTATGCGCGGTGCGCTTGCGGCTCATCTTGCCGCCGGCCGATACGCCGTGGCGCATCTGGTCGATGAACACCTGGTCCGTGAAGAACTTCAGGTTTTCTTCCTTGCCCTCGAGTCGGTTGTCGCCGTAGGTCGGCTTGTTCCGAAGCTGGATGGAAAGGTCGAACGAGATCGTATCGCCGGCTTCCGATTCGAGATCGGTTAGGCGCTGGATGCAGAACTCGTCAGAGGTGCCGATGAATTTGCGGTCGAAATAGCTTTTCTTCGTAATGTCGATGAAAAGCGCGCCAGACCACTTCTTTTGGGCCTTTGGATCGCCGAAAGCGACAACTGTCTGAGACATGAGTGCTTAACTCCTTTGATAGGGGGTCAGCACTCATGCGCAGTCACGCTCTAAATACTGGAATTGCTGGATTGTTGCAATAACTCGCGCGTGATAATGAAAATCGATCTCGCGCATGAGTGCGGCCCCCTTCTTGGAGCTGCACAAAATGAGCGACAGATTCGACGTATGCCACCCTATTACCGCCAAGTGGGAAGGTGGATGGAGCGACCATCCCGACGATCCCGGCGGGAAAACGATGTACGGTATTACCGAGGGTCGTTGGCACGAATATCAAGACAAGCTGAAAATGAAGCGGACGCCGGTGAGAACAGTCACCAAGGCGCAGGCGCTGCGCTTCTATCGTAGTGAGTTCTGGCAAGGTAGCGGCGCCCCCAACCTCTTTCCCGGCGTTGACCTTGCCGTCTACGATGCTTCGGTCAATTCTGGCGTCTCCCGTGGACGCAAGTGGCTGAAAGCGTCCGCCGGCAGTAATGATCATTCTCTCACGGTAAAGCGCATCTGCCGCGCCCGGCTCTCGTTCATGCAGTCGCTGACGATCTGGAAAACCTTTGGCAAGGGCTGGGGGCGCCGCGTTGCCGACGTCGAGGTCCGGGGCGTTGCCATGGCACTTGCCGCGATGGGCGCGACCGAGAGCCGAATCAAGGCGGATGCCCGGGCCGAGGCGGAGGCCGCGAACAACACATCCAAGAGCGCAGGCAAGAAGGCGGCAACCGCTGCCGGCGGCGCTGTCTCGTCGGGCGCTGCGCCCGTGGTGGAGCCGGCCGCTGCTGACCCGTCTGCGCTTTGGCTCTTCGGTGGGCTCTTCCTGTTCTTGGCGATCGGCGCCGGCATCATGATTGTCCGCAAGCGGGCCGCCGATGCCCGGGCGGAAGCTTACGGAAAGGTCGCGGCATGAGCGCAGTTCTCTCTTCCATCCTCATCGAGGTCGCCGCGAAGGTCGGCGCGCCGATTGTCAAGGGCATCCTTGAGAAGCACGTCGGCGGCAAGGCCGGCGAGGTCGGTGGCGCCGTCATCGATGCCATTGCCGAGAAGGCGGGCGTTACTCCGGAGGATCTGCAGGACCCTTTCAAGGTGCCCGCAAAGGAGTTGGAGAAAGCCGTCGCCGAGGTCGAGACGCAGGCCCCCGAGATTGTCCGGGCCTACACGGCGAGCCAGCGCGAGATGAACCGCCTGCAGCTCGCCGAGATGAGCAAGGACAGCAATTTCGGCTGGATGTGGCGCCCCGCCGGCATGTGGCTGATGCTCGTCTGTGTCGCCTGGTATGTGATGATTGTGCCGCTGCTCAATGCGCTTCTCGCGGCGATCGGCGCGCACACGACAATCTCCCTCATCGTCGATTTCGCGTCGTTCGTGACCGTCTTCATGACCTACTGCACGCTCTACATGGGCGGCAACACCGTCCTGCGTTCCTTCATCAAGAAATGAGGCCGGAAATGAGCGTTATGGAGCTCTTGGCCAAAGGCTGGGATTGGGCGATCAGCAGCGGCAAGGGCGAGATTGCCATTGCCGGCATCGCTGGCTCTGCCGTGTCCGTGGCGCTGGAATGGACCGGTGTCATGAGCGGCGTCCGCCGCATCTTTGTCGGCGCGACGACGGCCTTCTTCCTTTCGCCGGTGGGGGTTCCTCTCTTTCAGTGGGCATTTGGCGCGATCGATATACCGCCAGATCAGGCTGCCGGAGTGAGTGGCTTCGTAACCGGTCTGTCAGGCGTAATCATCGTTGAAACGCTCCTAACCGCGCTCCGGATCAGGAAAAACGAGCTCGCGGGAGACCGCCATGAGCAGAATTAGGTTGCGCCACCTGCAAGAAGCGGCCCGGCCGCAGGCTCGAATCGTCAAGGCGGCGACTGTTATCCTCGCCGCCTGGCTCTTGGCTCTAAAGTTACCGCTTCTACTTCCTTGAGGTTCTTCCTCGGACCGTGGAGCAGCTCTTCGGCGGAAGGCATGTCCTTCAAAATCAGATCGGCCCAAAGCTGCGCGAGCTCTTTGCGGCGCGGCAAGTGCTCTGCACGGTTATAGGCGCCCTCAACCTTGTCCTTCGGCGTGTGCGCGAGCATCAGGTCGATGATCTGCCGATCGGCGGGACAGCGCTCGTTCATGATCGTCGAGAACGTCGAGCGAAAGCCGTGGGGCACGTGCTTGTGATGATAGCCGGCCCGGTTCAACAGGTAGCCAAGAGCATTTTCTGACATTGCCTTGTGGGCGTGCCGGCCGTTCGGCAGCACAAATGGGCCTCTGCCGGTGATTGAGCGAAGCACCTCGATCGTGTCCATCGCCTGGCGGGACAATGGGACGAGGTGATCTCGCGCTTCATCGTCTTTGTGCTGCAGCAGCAGCTTCATTCGTGCCGCGGGAATAGTCCAAACCGGATCGGCCTCGTCCAGGTCATTGAACTCTTTCCATGGGGTCGTGATCAGGGTCCCGGGCCGGACGGCTGTAAGTGTCAGTAGGCGCAAGCCGAGCTTTGTGACCGGATGCGACGGAGTTTGCCACGCAGCCAGCAGCATCTCGCGTGCCTTATCCAGATTGGTAATCGCCGGCTGCCGGCCCTTCTTCATGGGCGCCATGGCACCACGAACAACCGCTGCCGGATCCTCGCTCGCCCTGCCCGACGCGATGCCATAGACGAACACCGCCGAAAGCCTTTGCCGTATCCGGCGCGCCGTTTCTTTTGCGTCGCGCTGCTCCACAAGGCGCAGCACGCCGAGCACGGTCGGCGCATCGATGTCACGTATCGGCATCTTGCCGATGATCGGGAAAACATCTTTCTCTAGGGAGTCGAGGACATCGGCTGCGTGTTTCTCGACCCAATGCGGCTTCTGTATCTCGTGCCATTCCCGGGCGAGCACTTCAAAGGTGTCGGCCGCTTTCTGCTTGCCGATCGCTTTCTCGATCTTCCGCACCACGCTTGGGTCGCGGCCGGCCTTCAGGGTCTCTTTCGCGGCTTCGCGCTCGGCCCGAGCGTCAGCTAGGGAGACGTCCGGATAGTTGCCGATGACGAGCGTCTTCTCTTTGCCATCGAAGCGGTACCGCAGCCGCCACGACTTCGTGCCGGTGGTAAGCACAAACAGATTAAGGCCGCCGCCATCGGCGAGCTTGTAATCTTTCTCGGCCTTCTTTGCGTTCTTGATCTGCTTGTCCGTCAAAGCACTCATGCGCTCGATACCCACATTTCCCGACTTTGATACCCACAGAGATACCCACAAATGCGCGGGTAGCGGTCTCTATCAGTGGGAACCGATGGGAAACAGAAAGCATGAGAAAAGGCCGCAGATCAAGGCCTCGCGAGCATCTATAGGAAGTCTTAGGAGGGCCTAATGGCGGACAGAGAGGGATTCGAACCCTCGATACGCTTTCACGTATACACGCGTTCCAGGCGTGCGCCTTCAACCACTCGGCCACCTGTCCATCCTTCGGCAGCCGACGGTCGATCCGGCTGGATG